>Ga0065711_1028027_pt1 | contig 44219 bp, 18 predicted proteins | sample Hoacrofraction12_FD_59098 | JGI IMG/M metagenome (GOLD analysis project Ga0065711, IMG submission 59098) | Hoatzin crop microbial communities from Cojedes, Venezuela - Epithelial fraction 12 v2 (version 2) | ecosystem: Host-associated > Birds > Digestive system > Esophagus > Crop | place... | reverse complement strand
TCCCCCCCCCCCCGAATGAGCGAGCCAGCTGTTTCATGGCTTAAATTTCTCCTTAAAATGGGGATAATAATTTTAATCGAGGTGTATAAATGATGGAAATAAAGCAGATATTAGATTGACAGACTGAAGAATGGACTTGTCTCACAGGTCTACTGCTCCATTTTTAATTTAATATCCGTGCATACTCAATTTAATTTAAATTGGAAATATTTTTTAAATTGTACACTATTACATTTCTCAAGTGGAATGCTTCATTTCTGTTGCAATGAAACATTTTAATATTCTTGGACAGATTTTCCTTTTCGAATTACAGTTCTTGAACACTGTCAAAATTACAACACTTCATTCTTACTTACCATGCAGGCAAAATTGGAAATTTAAATGATTTGCAGAAAATTAAAAGTCTTGCTGCATTAAACAGTTACATAGAGGAAGCTTTTAAATTCTAGACTGCATCCTTATAAAATTGTATTACATACGCCTGAATTTTTTTTCTGAGAATTATAGAGACCATTTTGCCTGTTCTGCAATTTTGAATTTTAGTTTTTCTCAAAGTACCAAAGTTGTTCACCTTTGGGCTTCTCATTGTGATCTGCTTTGCAGTGTATCTAAAGAGTTGCTGATAAGCTATCAATTCTTTTATGAAACATTCTCCTTTTCAGAACAAGGCAAAAAATTAACAATGTCTATAATGCAGGGCAAAAGGGATCCACTTCTCATCTCGTGTATTTGATGTTATGTATTGGAACAATTAAAATTAAGTGAAGGGTTATTCTCAGTTTACATCACTGAAGATGTAAAAGGAAAATTACTAAGTTTTATTTCAATTCCCAAACTATATTCCTGCGTTGCACTAGTAATATTTAATTTTTATTTTTAATTTAATTTTATTTTTTTATTTTAAATTTTATTTATATAAAGAAATACAGGTACTCTGTAATTCAATAAAAATGTTAAAATTTCTTGCTACCTTACGTTTAATTGTTGGACAAACTATTGGTTTGTGCTGTTGCCACTGTTTCTGTATATTGTCACTCACTCACAACGTGTGGTTGACAGCAGGGATCTACAGCCCAGAGCACATGTTGAACTGGAAGGCAACTGATCCTAGTGCCTATAAAGTCTCCTGCTGAGCAGACCTGGAAACCAGAAAACCGCTGCCCCACAGAGACTAAATCAAGTATGTATTCAGCAGCAGCATGAAGCTCCTGTCTTGCTCCATCTTGTCTCGCCCTATGTTGTCTTTACAAAATGAGACTAAGTGAACAAGAAAATTTCAAATTTGAGACAAACTGGGAGATGCTTCTGATACATAAGAAAGAGGTTTCATGTCTCATGTTACCTTCAGAACTCAGTGGAGGGCAGGAAGACATGCTACAGGCATACCTACTCCTGCTCTTGTGTAAGGAAAATTGGATTTTGGACCACTGTTCTTGAGAAATTGACATCATTTGGTATAACGCCACGATGCTACAAGAGGATAGAGTGCCAATATTCTGTGGCAACAGACAGCAGTCCCCATGAGCTCAAAATTCAGCATGAATTCTGCAAGTAGAAGGAGCCACTGATGACCAGGTCATATCCCAAAACTACTAGTAAAGTGATTTATCTCTTTTTTTTTTTTTTTAATGGCAACTCAGAAAAGATTCAACAATAAAAAGCTCATTTAATAACGTAATATTATTACTTTCTACAAAAATTAAATTACCCTTCACTAAATATTTTTGTTTTGAGGAAAAATTCTTCAACCTTGAGGGACTAGTAAAACTGAAATTTTGGGAGAACTCACCTCTTCTGTGGTTGTTGAAAGTCTCAAAGGAATAACACATTTTCATTTCACCAAATTAGTATTTTCTAATAGAAGTACTGTCTCAGAAAATGTTTAATTGACAAATGCAACCTCTTCATCTTTAAAGCATACAACACCAGTTTTAAGATTTACCTCTTTTGATAGTCAAAAACTGTTAAAAAGGGGACCCGTACAGATAGGTTCAGGATATACATTGTATAATTTAATAGGTCTCTTCTATTTCTGATTTCAGTAATTCACTGAAATATTTATGGCCTTGCCAGAAAAATGAATACACAGAGTTCTCTCTTTAGTTATTATTATGCTGCTCCTTGCCAAGCAGCTCCTCCAGTAAGGAAGAAACGATACATTTCTACTTTATTAGCTGGAAGAATATTAAAGGTATGCTATCCTCCCAACGCAGAATTATCCCCACAAAGACGATCTTGCAGGAAATAATTTTCTCTTTCTGATACTAAAAATATATAAAGACAGCAGCATAAGTTTCATCAAACGCTAGCAGGCAGGCAGTATTCTCGAGGTCAACAGAGGACTCGTATTTTGATAGTCAGTCTCGCAAATGCATCTTTAATATCACTACCCTAATTAACAAACGTCAAGTTAACCAGGGTATGCCTCCTCATGTTACAACTACACCTGAATTCTGATGTACAGACCTAAACCAAAAAGGGCTGCGGGGGGAACAGCCCATGCTTACGTGTCAACTTTTTCAGAACTCTCCTGATGAACTACAGCTAATTATCTGTACAAAATTATAGCACTATTGTTTCTTTAATTTCAAGAACAAAATAGTAACAATATATATGGCATTAATTCTGATGTAATGAACAAACACACTAGGGCTGCAACAAACAAATAAAAGGAATATAAATAGTTAACAATACTAGCTCTTCTCCAAACAGCAAAGTTGTTATTTGTGAAGACTTGCTACTGGAATGGTGTTGGCAATTGAGCATAATACAGTTAGAAAAAAAATAAACTGACGAAATGGATAGATTCCCTATTTCAGCTTTTAATGCCTTAGATGTAAGACTTGGTCTGTGGTCCAAAAAATCAAACGCAACTGAACTATCATCAGGAGAACGAGCGCTAAGGGGTGCTGACAACCAGCAGCTTCCATTGCTTTTTTTTTTTTATAGCTAGTCAGGATACAAGGAAAATGCATGCAAAAACTGGGCAACTGAACGGAACTTCTGTGGGCTCGTCATAACCAAAGGTATAGCGACCACTGTGACTAGCAAGATCAATGTCAGTAAGGTAAGCAGGATTTCTGGAAGCTATGTTAATTTGGAGATCGATTCAGTGAACTTCACCATTGCCATGTGTCAGATCCCAGGCTGACAACAGATTACAGGAACACGATGGGAAAAAATAGTTCAAGATGCACCGCTTGAGTTCCTGCTGAGCAGAGGAGCAGGCTTCATAGCACTTAATGGATAGTGATGACTAGGATTGTATCAACAACAGTAAGATGGCATTTTTGGATAGAAATTTCAGAGGCAGAGTAAGGAAATTAGCAGTCAAAGTACTTGAAAGCTGCATTATGCTAGCACACATTTCAAAATGTCGATTGCCTGCTATTTTATGATGAGATAAGTATGTTCTAGGGTTAATCAGATTTTCGCCATTACAAGTACCAAGTGTATTTCTTTCCTAATTTTGTAATAGAAAAGAAGAAAATGCTTTCTCAATTCTTTTTAGCATGATTTGTGCTATATGGACTACTAAGTACAGCCAGAAACTACTTTTAAATGCTACAGCTCTTTCACTGAGGCATTATTATCCTTTGTACGATGAAAGCAATTTTCTGTATGTCTTCAGGAGATGCTTGTATTCTACAAAGCAGAAAGGCCTCTCAAGATTTAGCTTCTAAAAATAGCTTACAGTCTTTCAAGAAGATGAAGGATGAATCTTTCAAGGGATGAGCTTGATTATTCTGTTTATTACTTTCTTATTTGCATTTCTGGATGTTGAGGATCCTGTAGTAGTAAGCCCTGGAAAACGAGTTGTTTATTCTTAAACAGACTCCTCATCTTAAGAATTGCCAAAGTGACTTCACATAGCTGTCATTCAACCCACTAAGCTCAAAACTGATCTGCAGCATTATCACAAGGCGATGTGTACTTGGAGATTTTCAGGAATACACTGAACTTCTTTAAACCTCTCCCCTCAGGCAAAATGCCATGCTGTTACGGAGGAAGAGGACAGTTTGTGCGGCTAATTCATAAATATGTCATTTTGACCTGGTTGCTAAGGATTATCTTTAAAAAGGGAAGCAGGGTTTTTTTGGAAGAACACTCCACAACATTGTCTTTGCACCTAGACTTTGTTTCATACGTATTGTAAATGAATCAAAAAGGTATTTTGGCTAGGGCTCCTTTACTTTATGTTCTACAAAATGAAGCAAATAATGAAAGAGGAGTTGTATTTAGAAGGTAAAATATATCATGGTGGTTGCCCAGCTATACATTTTTATCCATTTAGCAGTCTCAAAAATATTAACTCCAATTCTCTAAGAATTCATTAACAAATTATTATGTTGTGGACACCATTCCAGTAAACAGGAAAACAGTCAGTTTGCAATGTAATGTCTATTCTACTTCTTTGTTTGATATATGGTATTTACGAAATGCTGCATACACAAGAGCCCCCTTTTTATGACAGCCCCTCTGCAAGAAAATTGAAGATCACATGGGAAACATTTTGTGATCATCTGGCATAGAGGACTGCAGACAGAATGCTATTAGATAGTTACTCTGCCTTAACTACTTCTTTTCTGAGAGAGAGCGAAAGCGAGCGAGGTTTAAAGGTTTAATCTCATACACAAGCTCGTCAGAGCACAAATCTATCTGTAATACTCTCCAAATCAGAATGAACTCAGAAGGATGACGTTCAATCTTTAAATCCTTCTCTGCTGAGCTATTTTTAACTCTCAGGTTCATAAAATGGATCCCTGCTGTGGCTCCAGAGCTTTCTAACATGTATCCTACCTACTCTGAGACAACCACATGTTACAATTCAGTTACATTTAGAACCAAGAGTTTTCCTTGCACGATTTCCTGTGCAGTGTGACAGAACTCTATCATTGTCACTGGTGGAAAAATCAATTATCTCCTCTCCTGGCCACTGTTCTTTTCATTTCCACCAGTAACTCTCATATTCTAGACACTTCTGAACAACTTTTTTATCTTCTTATTTTGCTTTCTTGCCCATAGAGTGAAGTAAATGTTACATAAATAATTCCACATAAGACATCTTTCATATCTTGAAGCATTTCCTCAAAGAATATATTTCTTCCATCCCTTTCCAAATTAATTCCCAAACAATGTAAAAAGGACATTCAAATCTTTGATACAATGATTATTGTCAGCCATAGTTCACCAGCTTTCCTGTAACGTGTCAGGCCATTTCTGTCTTATTTTTGCAAATCACTCCATCTAATCTGGATTAGAAGTGACACGTCTGCTCAACTATAGGTAAATACAAACAAAATATACAATCATTTCAATGATCTGAACCAGGAATAGTATAAAAAGCCACAGTTGTTTCTTAGATTTCCACCTGCATGCTGTTTATTACATTAACTGCTCATGAAATAGCACAAGTTTTACCAATGGGAACATATTTCTCTTAATGACCTGAGGATATACACTTATCTCTAAACAAAACTGCACACTACATTCACTCCCTACAGCAATAAAATCTTCATTAAGATGCTTTGATACATGTTCATGTAAATTCAGCAGAGTAACATTTTGTAAACATTCTGGTATGAAAATAGAGCATTACATTGAGGAAATTCTGCTAGTTCTACATGAGTCTGGAAATCTTCATATTCCTCATTCTGGCATTAATTTTATGCTTTAAGTTTTCCAGGAAAAAATGTACTCTGGAATAACTTCATATTCTAATTATAGTTTGATGAAGGTGCACACTGAACTGACACTGAACCTGTACTGTCCTCCAGCGCTATGAATGATTTATTCTTCCAGTTCACATCCAATTTTAAATAAAAATATCTATCTATCTTAGCTAATGAACTGATATCAGATTTAAAAGCTCTGGAGGATTTGTTTCCTCAAGGGCATTTCCTGACTTCAAAACTCGCATTTAGAAGTCCTTAACAATAATGCCCTGATTTTCTAAAAAATTAGAGAAAAGTTCTCCTTTTGATGTATCCTTCGCATCTTGGAAGAAGGATCTATATCTGTGTGGTTGAAGATATCAATTTATTAAAGCTTATTTTCCAAAATCCTGTTGACTTAGACTGCATTTTGTTTAGAGCCCTTCAAGGTCAATGGAAATATTCCCATTTCAATGAGTTTCGGGTGATATCTTTTGAGACAAGGAAACCCAAGTCTCTAGAATCCCATCTGATGCTTACTTCTGACTTCTTCCTCCTCATGTTTAGATCAAGATGATCTTGAACTACAGAAAGTTGTCAGTATATTGTTTTTGGAAGAGTGATGAATGCCACTAACAGAACAAAAATAACTTTTTAATATTATACTTCTATTTTTCTTTTCATGAGGTCTTTGTTAGATAAAAGCCTGTCAATGCACCCAGAAGTAAAGAGACTGTGTAAAAGGCAAGGGAAAAAGAAGAACAAAACCAAAAAGAAAAATTCAGTCCACTGAGAGATCTCTAAATGATCTGTTCTGCGGCATCAAATCACAGAAGTCTCCAGACTTTACTGCACTCTGCAACAGGTGACTAATTTCAGCTTGCATAGAATTTATCATTTATCAACCCTTACAGAATGGGATGAAATGTATTGTATATCTCTGAATTATGAGGTCTTTTCAGAAATGTCTACCTGCTCCCAGGTTAAACCTCATCATAAATACTTTCTTGATTTATTAAACCACTGTATTCTTATTAAAAGCTAGTAAAAGAATAGTAAACAAAAAACAAATAGAAAATAGAACACAACTCTTCCATAAATGGAAGAAAATTTCAACTGACAATTAACAAAACTACATACATGCTATCAAAAATAACATAAGGAAATACCTGATACATTTTCCTGGAAAAGTATTTACGATTCAAAAATATTCTGTGACTTCATTATAGTTAAAAACACTGATTATTACAAAGATTTATTTAATTTCCTTTTTTGTTCTTTCTTTACTCATTTTCTGTAAAAGTCTCACTGTTATTTATTCCACAAACTTCACTGAATTATAAAATAGACCCAATTTACTTAAATAAGGTCATTATTATCACACCCATTTGACACTAAAAAAATGCATGCAATAAACTATCCTGGGATATCTGCTTAAAGTTAAGAAGGAAATGCACTTACTAAGAAGGGTATTAATAGGGAAAAATACATCTAACTCTAGACAGATACTTGTTTTTCCTCATTCTCCATTCTCTATCAGTCATAGGAAGTACTGACTAAATCTTAAGCACCCAGAATTAATGCAGCTCTGTAATCCTGGAATGCAATGAAAAAATTATACAGTGGACAAATTCTACTGGGTGAAGCACACAGCAGAGAAGTGGTCAGATCACCATATGAAATCAGTTCAATCCTAGGGAAAGGGTCTGACTGTGGGTAGGGCAAGTTTATGTTATTGTAAGGGTTAGGGTTAGAAAAACAAAGAGGCTAGCCCTTAGCAGCAGCAGCAGCCGCCTGTGTCTGCAGGTCTTCCACCACTCTGAGACACACTGGACTCTGCACCCCCTACCTATACCACAGTCCCAAACCAAACAGAACCTCTACTCAGAATCCTTCTTCCACGTTCGGAAAAACAACCCCACATGGTGACTACTGCAACACACTACTCTCAACTAGCAAGCAAGATGCTAAAGCCATGACATTTGATGGAAGAAAGGAAGTATTTATGCGTGTGTATACATGCAGACGCACACACAAAGACGCACACACTCACTCACAGTCTACTTCCAAAATGGCACGGACGGACTTGGCCAGGTCTCTGGCTTCTGCTGCAAGAGCGGTTGTGACAGTAGGTCCAATCCTTCCCAACCGTGCAAGAAGTGCTTTAGTGGACAATGTTCCTCTTCTGTCACTAACAGAACAAAAAATAAAAGTTTTATTAATTTGCAAATAAATGAAAGTATTTGTAAGGTTATAAAAGAAATGGTTACTTTTAATAAATTGAACTTGTGCTTCTAGATTGGTTTTGGTCTCATTGTACGAACAAAGAAGATTCATACTACCAAACTGATGTGCCTCAGAAGCAGATCTGTCTGGACAATAAAGGCATTAAGGAAGTTCAATTCAAACAATATTCATGTCTCAAAATCTCGTGTCAAAAACTCAGTGCGCATCAGGAAAGTAACTTACTTAAAAGTAATTTTCATGTTAGCATTGAAGAAGGGACACTGCTTTAGCGGACCCAATTCTTATCTCCTACACCGTTAGTGAGTCAGTTTGTCACCTTAGCTTTGTGTTTTGTACTGCAATCCATTTACTAAAATAAAGTCTACTAACTTTATAAAACATGCAACATCACTCTTGTGCAGTGCCAGTGGGAACTGCATTTAATTGATTAGGCTTAGCATATGAGAACACAGATACCTATAATATAATAGTTGATTTGATCCTGCAGATTTTTTTGAAATAAAGTTCCAGCTAGTTTCACTTAAACAGATTTCATTTCCCCGAGAGCTTTATGGAAAAAGATGGCAGGACAGAGACCAAACAACTTTACTGCTACATAAATATTAATGGAAGACTATCAGGGACATATCAGCACAATCATGCTGCTATTCTGAGGGACCAAAGGCTGCTCCACGTCTTGTTGAATATTCCTTGGTACCTTTTTACACAAGAAAAGTAATAAAACTTAAATGGATATAAATGTTATAAATTTCTTTATATGCTACTGGATTAATGATAACGCAAAATTGCTTGGACAAATCTAAAATTATTAAAAAATTATAACCCACTGTTAAGGTTCCTTGCAATTTTAACTAATCCTTAGCACATTATAATTACTTCATGGAAACATCCAGACAGCCACAGCTATGTAATTACTAACTATTTTAATTTAATTCTGAGTTTTTTAATGAAGCTGTATCCTGAAAGCCTAATTTATAATTCATGCCATTCCCTCTCTTCCAATAAAATGACACTCAGAAACATACAGAAAAAAATGTAGGAAAAATAGGTACAAGACAGTTTTTGGAGACTTTGAAACAATAGTAGTTTTTCAGTATTAATATCGCCATTTCAATATTAATAACTATGTCATTTCATTACCTTAAAACTGCCGAGGAAGTAGAGTTATCTGAAAGTATTTCATGCACAACCTGTTGACCATAGTCAAGAAGTTAACAGTTTATAAATGGACACAGTGAAAAACTTATTACCTTGTAATTCGATGTTCTATTTGGGTGTGGGGGATTTGATTTGTAATTAAACAATCTAGTCTCTCCCAGCTAGCAGTGTAAAAGTAAATCCCAAAATATTATAACCCCTTCAAATGAAATAAGTATAACAACATCACTTTATTTGTTTCATAATATTTCAAAATATTATCAAATATTACTTTTTCTGCCTTTTTATCTGGGGAATTTCACAGAAATTGATATCACTGTGAAAAATCACGTGAAAAAATTATCTGATCAGTTTAATTTGTTTAGCATATAGCAAAACATAGAGATTAAGTAAATTCCTACATGGATCTGTACTCTGTTGCACCATCTTTATTTCTAGCAATGAAAGGATCTCTGCCAAGTAATTTACAGTCAATTTACTATGTTTATTCCTCAGAAACATCAACGCAAAACTTTTCCAAATAAAATGTTGCTAGAAATGAAAGGCAAAGTTACCTCTACAAACTGCAGCAATTTTTCAGTAGCCACCTCAAAGGTCTTCCTAGCTGATTCCGATTTCCGCAGCTGGCAGTCGAGCACTGTAACTCTCTTTCTGAGGTCTTGGATGTTATCCTGAGAAAGACATTTTAATGTGAACTGAAACGGACGTCTGATACGTTTAACACACACTCTTTTCTACATCCCTGAAAAACTTCGCTGCTCCTGAGGCAGGTATGCCTGACCTGCGAGTAAATCAGCTTCCAAACTGCAATAGGTTTAGGCAAATGATATAAAGGTAAATTGAAATTGGCAGATAACAACACTGATAGGGCTGAAACTTAAGACAGTTTGAACTGACTCATGAATGGATCAAAAATACCAACCTGAAAGTGATAATATCTGTCAGCAGGGCAGCATAAATAGCCAGGATATGAACAAACGCAGTCCCCTAGCTTGCATCTGTACATCCTTTGGCCAACAGAGTAATTACGGCATAGCTTGGAGAAAATGACCCCCTAGGATTTCTCCGCATGCACTTATATAACCTGTTGATCAGTGTTAGGCATCCTTCTGTGCTTCAGCTACAGAGAATGCGAGCCCCATTAGACCAAGTTCTGGAGGCTCAAGTTTTCAGCTTTAGTCCCTGGTACTGCTCATGTGAGAGGACCATGAGTAAAGTCTTCACATGTATATGGGCATGGTTTAGCTAAGCTGCCTGCTGAACAGACACTCTCCAAAATTAAGAAGATGTCACTAAAAATAAATTTTTACATCACTGTAGATGACCTGTTCTGAAAGCCCACTACCTACTATAAAACGCTTACAACAAACCCACCTAAACCCACTTATTATCTTTACTCGAAGCAAGTAAGTACACACGTTTGTTTGTATACGCTGCACAAAGCAGCAGAATCATGATCCCTCTGAATGTCAAACAATCTGTTGACTAAAACACCTTTCTTTGGTAATCTCACCGTCCACTATTGGAGAAGAAGCTGGTAAGCCCTTAGTGGGACCTCACTCTTTTACACTAAAAAGAGTATGCTATAGAGTTGGTACCTACTTGCTACTGCTTCTTTTGAATAAGAAACACAGAGAATCAAACCTCAACTCATATTTTTGAGTGCTCACTCAGAATTTCAGGAATTCAAGCTAGCACCTCAGAAACAAATCTCTAAGCAAGCAACCTACACACTCTGAATTTCTTAAAGTTTTGATATTTATTCAAGTCCTAGACTACAAACTGTGCTTCAAAAATACCTGACGTGAAAGACTGGGCATCTCATCCAGATGTTCAGAACGAAGAACTTCCACTGTGTGATTCATCTCGTCACACACACTCACAAATGGATGAGAGGAATTCCTCCCTGGGAGCTACACGTACTTGCTATGTCGCTTCTCTGTAAGCTTGTATACCATACAGCTCAGTTTTACCTTTTAATAAATTGTAATATTGAAATAATTCTCACGATGAAACAAGACAACATTTCAGTAGGTTTTCTTCATCAAATCATGTGCACATCCATTTTTCATAAGAAAAACAAGGTAAACACACAAATGTCAACCTGCTTGCACTTGTTCAAACCGTGTGTAGAAAATGGATCTGTTATTATGAGGAAAAATTGAAAAGTGCCTCAAATATTATATTCTTCAGCATGTTTTGAAATGCCTCACTGGAGATGAAGTGTTTCTAAAATATGAGGCTCAATTAAAAAAAAAAAAAATTGGCAGGATACTGTTGGTAGCATTTAAATGATTGTTTTGATTAAATCTAAATTTACTTAAGAACAGTACTGGACTTTATATTGCTATTATTTGCCTAACAGAAACATAAATACGAAGCCCATTTTTACATAAACACAAAAGCATGTAAATATACATATAGCCTTTAAAGACAGTATATCTGCAGTCCAGAAACTACTCCATACTTTAACGCTGAAGATGTGCCATTTTGACCTACAACGCACATATGCTTCTAACTCCCATTTTTCCAGTCCAGAGATATCTGGATAAAGGAGGACTCATACACTTCACATTACCCCCTCCACTATGCATCATTCCAGTTATTGAATAATACAAGACAAACAGTGACCTACTTTAGAAAAGCAGATGAAAAGAAAATGAAAACACGATACATGACAACAGCAAGGAAACCATGGTAACTACGACAGGCGACTGCTTTTCTTACTTTATTTTGGCCAGAATGATCAGTGAGCTGAGCTTTCAGCTCTACAATTTCAGCTTCTAACAGGCGAATTACTTCTTCATAGTCCATCTCCATTCCACGAGCCTGCCTTTGTGCAGCTTCTGCAAGATGAATCCTACTTCGCAGGGCTCTTGTCTCTTCTACAGCTGCCTTGGCTTCCTACAGATCATAGGATTTAACTGAAAGTTACAACTCCAGCTAACAAAGAAGTACAGATTTAGCTCAAAAGTAATGCAGTTGTCATTAGGGCTACCTTTTGGTATTCATGGTTAGATGGTTCAATTGCTAATTTTTAAGTGTATGCTGTTCAAACAAAGAACAGGTATTTACAGAAAGAGATAATTTTCCTAATAAATTAAATCACAAATTCTATGATTACTGTAAATCTAATTGAATGAGAGGTTTTATAGAAACACATCTGGTGCTGTTAATCTGCCCTATCACTTCCATACTAAAAAAGTACTTCAATGAGATGTTATTTCATTTTACTATTATTGCCTGAATTCACACTCAATTCAAAGTTTGCACGCCATGTAGACAGGCTTCTAATGCAAGTATTCAGTTGACATGGTTCTCAAAAATAACTGCTGGGTTTTATTTTTCTGCCTAGTTCCTGCTCTTACATCGTTATCCTGAGTTATCACTGAGGGGTATTATATAAAATTTATATATAAATAGTGTATGGAAAACAGGAAATTAGAAACTACCAGCTTTTTAATTCAGCTACAGCAATCCTTATAGGTTGTAAAATCTGATTTAGAGAAGGATATTACTCAGTTCATTTTACTACTGAATATTTATTCAAATTAACTTTGATTTGTGAATTTAAAAAGGTCAGACTAAAGGTCTGGACAACAGATGAGTTTACACTAGAAAAAACCCAAAACAACTGCTAATCAAAAATTGTAGAAATACAGGCTCACTGGCACCAAAAGCAGTAAATCATATTTCCCCTTAGCATTTTACTAATCTGTGCAAAAATTAACTTTATATGAATTTTCTTAATCATTGAAGTTATAAGCTTTAAATATACAAATTCACAGAGCTAGTAACTCTTTGTACAAATTCCTCAGCTAAGGATACTCAGGTGAATGTCCTGTTCCTAGTTTACCTATTATATCTTGTTATTCTACCTATTTCCTGGTTGGGACTAGAGGGGAAACAGGTAGGGGCAGAGAAGAAACAGACACTAAGAAACCCTAATAAGTAGGAAATAACCTGCTAGAAATTAGACTTGCAATCATTATTTCTGAAAAGCCTAAATGACCAAATAATTTTTTTTTTTTTTTTGAGGAAATGTGTTATAATATTTAACACGTGTCATTGTATACATGTCTAGAGAGGTCAGTGAAGCTTACAAAGGTAGATTGAATTCTCTTATTTCCTAACTTAGAACCATTTGTTCTGTGCAATCAATATTCTTCAAGTCAGGTTTTCCTATACTTTGTCATAATGTTTTTTCTGTAACACGATCTATCAATCTCAGTTTCACATGACTTTTAACCTATACACTGTTGATCATTATAAACAACATATATTGATTTCAGGCCGCAAGTAAACTAATCTCAATAACATATATAGGACACCATCTTCCTAGTATTTACAATGGTTTTGCAATATAATACCAATTTGGATAATTGCCAGGGACATTGCGTTCTCTTAGAAAATAGAGCATTACAAGAAGTAACCACACATGCAGCAAACAGCAACATCATTAGTGAATATAGATGACATTGGTGTTATACAGCTTAAGGGTTTCTGTTTTAGGAACACAAGTGATAAGAGATACATTTAAATAAACTTTAATTTGACAGCAAGTACAATGATTTTAATTTTTTTCTTCTTTTGGAAGCACAAAGCATTAGGTAAGCCTATTCTACATGACAATCATCTGCACCTGGAAACAGACTATTCAGAAGCTTATTGCTGCCTGTCTGTCGGTTATTGGGCTAGTTGGTTTTACAGCTGTCTGTTCGCACAGCGCTAAAGGCAGAGCAAGGAGCCATTACAGAAAGCACTCACTGAAAGACCACCAGAATAATCCACCCCTCCTGCAAGCTGCTCAGAGCAGTTCTTTTTCCTAGAAACAATTCAGAGAACACAGGGGCAGGCTTCTAAGAAGTTACAAATCTGCAGAAGTACGGGTCAAACTTACTGCCTCTATCAAGGACATTTTCTTGCCACTGTAAGAAACAGCGTGACTCACCAGCAAGAAAAGCTGGTCCCTACTGATACAGGGGATGATTTGGTAGTCTTCAGTATCCTTCAGTAATAGGCTGCAGGTGGAAAAAGAGTCCCGGAGACAAAAGTGCAAAGATGCTCTGGTATTAAGTTTGACTAATAGAAATGAACACAGAGGCCTTGACAAAGGGTGGCATCTTAAAAATGCACACGTAGGAATTATTGAAATAAACTGGTATCAGAAAAGTCATGGGAAAATTGCTACAATGAAAAGGGAGGTCTTCATTTTGAAATAAGACCTCCTTGAGATAAAAGGTTTAATCTCTTATAATCCTTAATTGCCTTTACTCCTCCGTTGTTTTTTCAGAAACCTAATTGTCAAACATTAATTTCTCTGTAATAGCAGACTAAGTATGACCAGATTTCAACAGTGAAAGACCTAAAGGAATAATTAACGAACAATGGATTCTTACATTACAATGAAATGATTATCCACACTACAACTAGTAGTGAATTAGCAAAGTTTTCTGGCAAACCAGAGCTGTTTGCTAGAGCAGGCACAAACAGAAACGATGCCATCAGGTTTCCCAGTTCTACAGTTACTGAACCTGGCACTGCGGTGACTCGGTGGGTTCTCTTACTTACCCAGGTAAGGAGCCCCTACCAGTGAAGAACAGATGGATTACAGTATGCTTCAGCAACATTTTCTCTTGTCCCATTCAACTGCTTGTATGAAGGAAAATGCAAGAGAAATGGAATCTGCAGCTGCTAATATTTCATCTGTATAAATGCCTGATGGGACTATTTGTCATAATTTGGTAAAAAGCCACTACAACAAATAAGAAACTGCAAGTTGGAGGTGAGAAACTGAATCCTTACAGAATCAATTTCAAGGTACAGGGTGCTTTCCAAGCCAGGTTCTATTTCTTCCTTGCAAATTCAAGTGTCAGGAGAAGGTTTTATCCAAGTAATATTCCAGCCACCACAAACACTGGAAAAAAGGTATTCTTTTAAACTACATGAAAAATTGTAGTTACAATGTAATTATGTTTATTATTTTCCAAAAATTGTATGCCGAAAGCATCCTTTATAAGAACTCCTAAGTATCTTTACTCTATATATATAAAATTAAGAAGCTAATGAAATAAAAAAAACAAACCAATGTTTCTTTCAGGCAGGGTGCAATAAATTATATACTGCTTCCAAAACAGCAGCCATTCAAGTCCTAGTCTCCATAGCACCTCTCTTCCCCTTAGAAAACATAGAATAGCAAATCTTAGCCTTATGAAATACAAGTCCAGCAGTATGCGATACTACTAACAGTCTCCTGTCTTTATGACCTTTCACATTTACTATGTTTAGTGGAGGTGCTTTATCTGATAATAACTGCACAAAAAAAGCTCTAGTACTGAAGAGATCATTCAGGTTGGTATGACCCAGGACTTTCTGGCTGTACAGAATACAATTGGACTTGTCCAGGAAGACAGAAGACATCATTACAGATTTCACATTCATGGTGTTGACAAGACTTCAGGTGCTCAGAAGTGCCTTTCTATGTTTTGTGCTGATTTCAGCTTCCGTATGATTTTAAGAAAGACCCAAAGATAGTGCTATGTCACAGTCTCAAAGTGAAAATATACCAATTAATATATTTTAAATTGCCATAGACCACTATTAGAAAATAATTACTACCTCATTTCAAATTCAGCAATATTTCTAATCTTAAAAGTTTGTTTATCCTGTTAGCTACCAATTCAAGCACTGTTTAATGAATTGGTACAAACAAAACATGTTCATTAATCAGAACATTTGTACACCTGTCCTAATTAAGGTGTAATCTCTGTGATTCAGTTAGTAGACAATAGAAATACCACAAAAGATACTTGAATATATGACTGGTAGCCTATAGCCTCATTTTAAACCTTGTTTTTTCAGGAAAGCAGCGGCTTAAAAAAAATTAAATTGTACTGAATTCAGATGACCTTAAGCACATACCTAAGCTAGTTTGTTTACTTTTAATCAGGCCATTAGGGCTCAATAATATACTCATTGACTCATTTCACTAACTTAACCTCAAGCAGGAAAATAATAAATTAAATAACAACTTGTACTGTAAGTAGCCTATTTTTTTAAAAACTTTGTATTGCCATGAATGTCACCATCAATACTGGTTCTGAACTACAAATATACAAATAAACCACTTGAAAATGCATCAAGTATAAACAGAACTAAAATTTCCATTAAAAGCCTGCTTGTAAGCCCTAAAATAGGTCTCCAACTAACACAGTGCTGTAATTACATGTAATTAATTATTTCTCTTTCATTTCACTATATGGAACCTTTTCAACAGCAGCTACTTAAAACACTTACTAGAAAATCAGAGTATTTATCCCCTGGATGTTGGCACCGCAAAGCTGACCTTCACTGGCATATTAACTGTATTGGACAGAAAAATAACAGCACGAGGACCTCACGTGGTAGCAAACCTGCACTGCTGCCACTTAAAACACCATCGTAAACCATCCTGGACCAAGTCTACCTTCCCAGTAAGAGCAGGTAGATGAATTGAAACACTCGATGCTGAGGACCTGACGACCCTACTGGTTCATTCTGGGGTTTGTACTTTGTATCAGCATTAGTCTAGACTGATAGAGTGAACATCTGCTCTAGTCTAGAGCCACAGACTGAACATCCATTAGAGAATGGGAACATCAGGTGCACTACTGGAACATACTTCCAGTCAGATTTTAGCCAAAAAGGAATCCAATTTATTTCCCTGCTGTCCCACAGTGTATGGATGGCAACATCACAATATTAATGGAAAAAGCTTTCAAGCAGTTCTCTTATATTCAAGGAATAAAAGGTGATAATGAAGGTGCTGAACAAATCTACATATATAATCAAAAACGTAAACCAAATATTAATATAACAGTACATGGGAAGATTCTGAAACTGTATCTTATATTTTGCGTATGACACCTGGTGGAGCAGATAGCCACGAGAAATCCACAAGGAAGTACAGTAGCAGTACAGGAGAGAAAAAAGGTGGCCAGCTCGTAAGAAGAAAAGAGCTGACAGGATGATGTTCAGTAAATGCAGGAAACAAGAAAGTTACTTGGTTTTGAATACAAGCTATAAATGAGATGAGACACATACAACTGGAAATTTAAGAGGGACAAGAAGGCTAAATTTCATAAGAAACTCTGATTCCTTAGATAGATACGGAGACAGAAACCAGACATTCCCCAGAGAACACTTATTACCATTTTTTTTCCTGGTATCAGGTAGAATTGTCAAGTGCATCTATTTTTTAATTTCTAAAACTCTGGTTGACCTATAAAGTAGCTAACGTTTGGACTGTAGGCTAGGCACACTGTTGCCTAAGAACAGCAAAATCACTCCAAGAACACTTAAGACCAGAAAGGCACCACTACCTTATTATCCAACTTCTCTGATCCAGCTTGTCTTACGGTTCCTACCTCAATTCAACAGCAGAGAAGTATTCTTACTCTGAAAACTTACGGATCAATATTCTCCAATTCTAATCAAAAGCTTTGTCGTAACAAAAGAAACAATTTGTGTAGAAATCAGCGTGAAAGTATAGTCTAGACGAGCATCAAGAGAGAAGGAAGTGCTCCCTTCTCCCTTCCACAAAAAATAGTAAAAAAAGAAAAAATGTATTTTTAAGAAACTTTAACATACTTGCTTGACTATTTGTAGCTCCGCTGTTAACTGCTTCTGTAAATTCACAGATTCAGACAGTTTTTCCTGTTCAAAAAAAACAAAAAAAAGGAAGGAATAGCTAATAATTAAGTCTGAAAGAGTTTTGATTCCTAAAACCCAATTAGATCTTTCACAACTACAGGTAGCAGTACTTCTATCAATGCACTTGCTGCCTTCTGTACAACTACTACATTCCTAGGCCACAACATAAGTTTGTTAGTAGCGTTGTATAATCAGAAACATACATATTGAAAAAGTTCTGGTGGAAGTAATAAATAATCAACAGCTTTTACAAAATGTGTGACAAAACCAGATTTTAATCTCTAAAAGCTAGTTTTTCAGAGAGTTCGTTGATACCGTTTAAGTCTCTGAGCATCTCAGGACTGTTTACTGGACATTTCAGTACTATAAATAAAATACACATTCTAACTCTCTTGTTACCTAGCCATCTAGCAAATGAGCAGAATAAAGACATTTTTGTGGCTTTAACAGATTGTTGCACAGCCTAATACTCATGTCAAGTTATTGTCAACATTGTGTGTTTGACCCTTCTCTCACTCACCTACTTATACAAGAAGCCTGTAGGTACACCATTTTCAGAAGGTTGAAAGTGCTAACGAAGTTTAAAAAAAACACAAAAGAGCTATAAAAGCACAAAGATTCTCATACTGAGTCAAACCAAAGGTATTTCTCACTCAGTATCAAGTATTTGACTACAGATTGTTAAGGGAAGAATGTAAGAAATGAGGCAATTCCAGACTGATCATTGCCAGTTTTCGACACCTGCAATTTAGGGACTCGTTAAGTATTCACTACTACCATGTTCAATGTAAACCAGGTTCTTTCATTTCAGTACAAAGTTTTCAGAAGATGAATCTTAGTGCACAGAATGAAGAAAAATCTCTGGGCGTGTCCAACTAAAGTTTTTGTAATCTATATCAAGAAAGAATTTTTTTGGACCAGAAGGTAATTTGTAGAATTGCCTGCATGCTAGGATCAATTTTCCAGTGCTATCCAAGAGCAAGAGTTAGGTATGCTGAATACAGAACCAGAATTTTTTACTTTTTGCGTTGTCAAAAAGGAAATTCAGGAGCATAGGATTGTGGTTGTAACCCAGGGTATTAAGAAACAATAAATATATTTGTTGCTTTAGGTCTTATGTACTTTATAATGTCTGTGAAAATATGTATTAGTTTTGAAAACAGATTAATTTATCGTCCAGTTCTGACTTCTTTCAAAAGTATCAGCATGCACTCAGACACTGTGGTTACTGGGATCACACATTTCTAAATAAATTCGCTATGCAAATCAAGTCAGTTCTCCAAATTCACTTTCACTTTTGTGAAATGTCTGCTTAGTCTCATTTCTCTGTGAATCTGATTTTAAAAATGCATTAGTATTCAGTATAATAAATAAAATTTACTGTCTGCAGAAATATATTGTAAGGATACAACCTTCAAATATTTGTTTGTTCTGCCTTTTTCTTTATTCATAAAAAATTGCACATAAAATTCAAAACAGTAAATTACTACATACACTCAAGAAGAAATTAGTCTCTTGAATAATTTAAAAGAAATAAAAATTAAGTATTACCTTTAATTTACTCATCTCTTTTAAAGCGTCATTTCTTTGTTTCTTAAGTCTTTCCATGTCATCCTCCAGAGAATCACAGGTTACAAACTGTGTGTATTTAATATGTAAGGTTAGAATGTATTGCTAACTGTATCTTCCATAATCTTTAACATCTTATCTTAAAAGGTCTTGCTAATAAAATGAGAGGATAATCTTAATTTTAAAATAATTTAAAGCTCTGAACATACTAAAAATGTTTTAGAAATTCTGACCATCTTATCTTCCAAACAAAAAATTATTTTTCCTGTCAAAAAGAATTAATAGAAATATTTTTTAAAGTACCAAGAATACAACACTAATAGCCCCTTGTTTTGTTCAATATTTTAAATAACATATAATTTTATTTTGGTATTCCTATGCTGCAAATGCTCTTCCTTAAAGTCACCTCTAGAATAAAGTGATTTTCACTATAGCAGTAGTTGAAATCACCAGGCTCGATAATTGTTTACCACTCACACAGGTAGTAGCAATTTGTATTTTACTGAGAAACCTCAGTAAATCACTGTGGTCCACACTTGCAACAAATCACAACCTATTTACGCAAATTGTTTTCTGCAAAGTAGGTTGCTTTAGAAAGCATCACAGAAACTAGGTTACTGTAAAGAACACCATGATACGGAGCTGTTCTAAACATCTGCCCAAGATCTGGGGTCATCTTACATATAATAAGCCCTCCAGTAATCTCCTCCCAACAGTTAAACACTGTACAGGCACACATTTTACCTGTGAATCCAGTAAGCTGGCAATGTCATTGACACCAAATGTTACAGATTTTTGGCCATCATCTGTTGCATTTGACTGCACAGAGAACAGATTCCTTGAAACTTCAACGAAATCTAGAAAACAGTTTAGATTTTGTTGCTGTAGTCCACTAGTTCAGTCTAGGAGCAGTATCACCAGATGCAACACAAGTATAATACCACAACATACGGCTACTCTTTTGTAATTGCAGTGTCTGCCCTCCATAAGTTTTCTAAAGAAAGAACATGAAAATCAGACATATCTCTGAACAGAAACACTTGGTAAGAATATGTTCAAAACAGATCTTGGGATGAAATATTCCTGAATCAAGTTGTGAAGGAGAAAAGGAGACAAAACGTGGTGCGAAGTTCACCTTCAAAGTACCTGGTTAGAGAGGCTCCACATTTGGCAGAGCCCTGTGAAAAAAGAAATCTGCACACCTGTTAGACACCTGCCCTTCCCAATGAATTGCCCTTACTAGAGAGGACACAGTGTTGCTCCAGGAAAAAGGAAAAAATTCGTGCTAGCTCACAGCTCATGGTTTCCTTTGCAGGTCCTTTAAATCCCTGATAGAGACAGGGTAAAATTGATGTTGACCAACTTGAAGGGTTTAAATACAAACACTACAGCATTCCCAATCAACACAGCTTGGGTTACCCATTCAGCCTGAATGCATTAAAAAAATATAATCTGCTACAATGTGACAGAGAAGTTGAAATATAAAGGTCAGTTTTTTCACACCACATAAAAACTGATGGAGATCCAGTATCTTTCTTGATAAGGTACTTGAAAATCCAGTGCCCTTCTGGATGGTTAAGTACAAGAAAATATTTTTCATATGCTAGTGTTTGATACTGTTTCTTATAAGCTTTAGGAAAAGCGAAATCTCCATTAGTTTTAGCATGAGAGCTATTGTAGGTCTCACAGCTTATGAGAAATATTCTTCAATTGTTAGTGTCACCTACCAAAATTGTCAGCAACTCATTCCCATCGGAATTAGGTTTAGCTAGAAGAACCATCAAGAGGGTCTCCATGTAATCTCTGTCTATATGCAAGAGTTTAAATGTTCTTGCTTCTCACAAACTAAACAAGTAAAATAATTCAACAGTTCAGTTGCTTCAAGAAGTCTCTTTAACCATCAATACCCTCCCAAGTAATTTTTGGCACCCTATTGTCAAGGCAAAAATTTAGGAATTTGTGAGCACAAAACCAAAACTTTCTCAAGGCTGCTCTTAATTGGATAAATTTGTGATTAGCTTTCGTATTACTTAGTATCAAAACTCCAAGAGTAGAATAAGGTTCTTGCCTCAAAGTATCATTTTATTTGCAGTAGCAACCCAATACTGACAGAAAATATATTAATGATTATTATCTATCATTTCTATATTCCCACATTTCATTATTTTCCACAGTAATTAACAAATTATTACCTCCAAAAGACACTGTTCCTTTAGAATCTTTCTGAAGTTGCTGCCTTAGGGCTTGCTGCTGTTCATCTGTGGGCTGAATCCCAAGATAATTCAATGCCTGGAAGGAGAAAACTTATTTTGGAGGAAAAAATAAAAAAGGATGGACTAGTGATAATGACTGCAGGGACACAGGGGAGTAATTAAAGAGCTACACTTCAAAGAGCCTTTGTATCATAGTACACTCTCACAGACAACACTTTTATTCCAGAGACACTCCGTGACTTCTCCTTCTAACTGAGAGATGCTCACATATTATTTAACCTTGAATACAGATGAGTGCAATAAGCAAAACCCTTTGTCCTTAATAACTGCCGTAAAAATCCTGAGGGATGTTCATATTCCTGGAAGAGTTAGTCAGTAACTAGATTGACAAAAACAGTAATTTGCCCAATACGTAAAATGAAATATTGGCCTGCAACCTGAAAGAACTATGCAAATAGAAAATTTAGTCTATAATTTATACCTTAAAAGTTTGTCAACCTAGAAATAGTCTCCATATGTTTTACATGCATCATGAAGGAGGAGAAAGGAAAATTCCAAAGATTGCATTTACCCTCTCCAGCCTTTCTGCTTTGAGACGAATAGTAGAGTTCCTTCCTTGCTGCTCATAATCATCATGCTGGCTGTGGGCAATAACTAAGAAGAAAAAAATTAAAATTAAATAATTATACAGTTGTAACTGCTTTGAAAAATTTGTTCGGAAGCTCTGCTCATCAAACAGATGCCAGCTAAATATTCCCTTGCCACAAATAAATGTTAATATTTAGATAGACTTTTTTTTTAAAGGACATAATTGTAATAAACAAAAATTATGGGTATCAATCATTTAAACTATTTCTTCACATTAAAAAGTGACAAGTGGCAACTTAGCAGAAAGAAACCAGGAATAACTTTGAGCAATTCATCAAGCATATGGCTTACACTTGTGGTATTTTCTCTGCTCTCAGGGAATGACCTGTTGCCAACTACAGGCTGAGTGGAAGTAGTTCAGACTGAATTCCAGCAGGATCCTCAGTATTTTTTGCTGGGGAGGAACTCTTTTCCAAGAACTACTATCCACTGAGCCACCATCCCCTCCTCTCCAATTCTTATAGGCAGAAACACAACAGGTTTGCATAATTTTAGCTAGCTACATTAATAACTTATGGTGCATCTATTTTATTTCCAACATACACAGATGATTAAGCTGAGGAAAGGAAAAGCAGTTAGCAGTACTAAGCAGTCCATATGCAAGACTGCAGAACAATTGCTTGTTTTTTGGTGTGTGTGCTTAGTTTTAATGGAACTCAAGAAATGTGGTCACAGCTTTGTCGTATTTGAGACATGCCTGTGGATAAAACACAAGAAGCAGCAACCTTTGGAAGCCTTTGATCACCGACAGCAGGGAAAAGGAGGAGTTAACTATCAAATTCTTTAGATTCTAGATGTATTACACTATGTGAACAGAACAAATTCATTGCCTTGTTTTTTTCAGAAGAAAATGGGATACCCATTTGCATTATTTATAAATCTAATTTAAATCTTAATTAATTGATCAAAGGACTAAAGAGGTACTCAAACCAAAACCAGCATTTGAAAACTAAAGGATCCTTCAGTTTGAGACTCTCTAAAGGAACAGAAGGAATCACATAGAATTCTTTTTTTTTAATTTCACAGCATATCTGTTTCCAAGCTCAAAGTAATTTACATTCTCTTTATATGCCAAGAGCATAAACCAAAACATCTTGAAAATCTCTGACACTAACACCTCTCACATGCTATATTAAATTCTGAAGACAGTGGGCTAGAACCTCAGCTGAATTGGCACACTTCAGCTCAGAAGGAAAAAGCCTTGTGTATAGTTTGTGTAAGAATTTCTCAAATTTATGCTGATTTTTCTTACAGCACTTTGGGAAAAAAAAAAAAATGTAATAGCTACTTTAATTTTTCCAGGTTATCCTTGCAAGGTTATCTTTGAAAAAGGGAAGCATGAGAGAAGTGGCAGCTTTGACCAAGGATGTACTATTAAATAAGACTAAAATGAAAAATGACAAGAAACAGTACAAACTGGTGCTGCAAGTATTTCTGCTTTCCACTCTACTAGCTACATTATTCAGATACGTTAAGAAACCATGGCCTTCTTGGTCTCATTAAACAACAATGAAGCTCCTGTGTATTTCATTATATTAACCAAGAGTCTTATATTCTGAATATATTCCAACAGAGCCTTCTGTCTTGTTCCTCTGATTTTGTGGTGCTTTTCATGATCAATATGAAAAAACTGTGTGATCACTAAACTCCAGGTGTATTCAATACTACAACCTTTCTAGTTTCAAGTTCCCTTTCAGTCAGCTCACCCTTCAAGGAAGGAAGCCAACTGGTCAGGTTTGCAATATGGAGTCTGTTTCATTTAAAATTAGGATATCTAATATGGGCCATAATAAATGCAGGTATAATTTAAATAATATCAGTGGAGTGACATCTAGAATGAATCTGATCCTGTGTATTTGTCCTTCTTAGTATATTAGACATCAAGTTGAGAAGCACAGGGTGTGTGTTCTTACTACCACCTGAAGAAACAGAATATAGCTCAGGTCTTCATACTTCATATTACTGTGTCCCCTGAGACTTTCATTGTAATGCCATGCCACTGCATTTTCACTGTTTGTAAATACCATGCATATTTGTTTTCCAAAGGGATTTCAATTGTTCACTTCAGATTTGGTTCTGACCAAATTCCACGACCTCTGTTTTTCCTTAGTGTTGTTTTCAAAATATACATTTAGAGATATTATCAAAGTGACCACTGTTTTTGAATGTTGTGACTCATAAATAAACATATATATTCTACTTGTTATTAAATGAAAAACTATTAGAGGTCTGCATGTTCCTTCTATCCTTCCAATATGCTGTCATGATTTTAAAAAAAAAAAAGTGCAAACAGTATAATTTCATCAAATCAAGAAAGTACAGTTTCTATGGCAACCTAATCTTGATCTATATGTGAGTCTTCATTATCTGGTTTCTACTGTCTATTATCATTACTGCTGTATAGCAAATGTTGTGACCATTCATTTTTGTTTGGTTTCAGCTGTTGTTAAAGACAACATAAGTTTTATTTGACAGAAGATACTAAACAATCTATTGATCTCAGTCCTTTATTTAGTACCACAAAAACAATGCTATATTCTTTTTTTTTTCCAAAGACTATTGAGTCTCACTATGTACTATTTTCTGTATGACAGTTATCGAAGAAAAAAAGTGTGGCAGGGAATTAAATCAGCATTTACCAGTGGCAGACACATCAGCAGGACTGCTGTCTAGAGAAGTAATTGGAGATTGCTCTCCCATCTTGACTCCAGTTTCCATCTATGAAACAAAATCAAAACTCATGAAATACCATTTCTAAAGCAGATCACAAGCCAAACTAGAAACACACATTAGTGTAAAAGAGAGGGAGAGGCAGGAAGACCAGGGGGGGAAACAGGGCTGGACAGATAGGGTTCTAAACACCCCTAGCAGAAAACAGAAGGTGTAGGGGAGTGGGGATGGTGAGAAGGCACGCCATTCAAAAAATTTAAATCAGGGCCTTATCAAAACCTTAGTTCGGTTCTGAATATCCTCACAGATTAAGATAGCACAGTCTCTCTAGGCAACCTGCTTCAATGTTTATATCTCTAACAGGAAAGGAAAACGGGCAAAAATTTTAAGTACAAACATAAGAACAGTTGACAATCACCTGTTTTGACTTTGTTTGACACTGAACATTTTAGTCTTCCTTGTTCAAAGCCAGTATTTTCTTTAGTTTAAAAATGTGATAAATTAAAAATGTTTTTTTAAAAATTGAAATAGAATAGTTTTTATATCTTTCTTATGGTCAACATTACTTCTTTACGCTAATGGGGAGCTGTATGAATTAAAACAACAATTGTTGCTTAGCTGAAAGTGGAAAACACATTCTTCTAGGACTCTGATTTTTAAGCAAAAATCTCATCATCATGGAGGAAGTGTAACTTGTCAGACTGTTCTGTACTTACTCCTATGTAGTAATCAGAGTACTTTATCTGTGAAATATATAACTATACTTATCTAATTCTGAAACTTTACTCCCTAGAGAAACAGTAGGGAGAACTTTGTATCTAAGAATATGGTTAATGCTTATTTTATTTGATTTGTTTTCTTACCACAAGTTGACCAATACTATTATTCCTCTCATCAGTGTGGTTTACTCTATGGTTACACAACATGTTTTCTGCAAAAGTCTTGATATTCCAAAGAATTACTATTGTGTGGGAAAAAGAGTCAGTCATTTTCTTACTACAATGGCAATGGAATTAAAATAACCCTATACTGAAATTCCAATAACATTAGGAAAAACAACCATTTGCTCACTTTATACTAAGAGCAGTAATAATTATACTCACAGCGTTTGGAGTGAACATTGAAACAAGGTTCCCGTTAGCACATGTCAGAGAACTAAGTACTGCAGCCTGCTGCTCTCCAGATGCTACAGAAGATGTTAAGAGGCTGGAAGGACGTTGCAGATTCTCGGAGTAACTGGGAATATTTTTTTGTCTAATAAAAGCTATCTCCCAAAAACTTTCAGACCTAAAGTTAAAAATAAGATTTTTCAACATATTGTATACTATACTGTGCATAAGATTACACGTTACTCTTGCAAAACTTACATTTTCCCAAACACTATGTGTGATTTTATTTAATTATTTTTCTAAAAGGGTGCTCTATTCCCCATCCTTAAAAAAGGCAAATACTGTGGTTTGGGTTTTTGTTTTATTTTTTTAATTTTGAAATGAAAGAAAGTATCATCCTTTTACGGGTCTAAAAGTTGCATTTGAGTCTTTTTCTATGAAATAATATTGCAACTGAGTATTCAAAAAAAATTAATATCCCTTGCTTTTCTTCCAAGTACACAAAACATTTCACATTAATCTAAACATAAATACTGTATAATAAACTATTTTGGAGGGTTAGCTGTTTGACAGTAACAGATACCTCATCTTTGTTCTGCTGATTATACTTTTTGCCTCTTCATACGAGACACCAATCATTGACTCTTTGTTTATGGACACAAGTTGATCTCCAGGCCTCAATCGTCCATCCTAACATAACAAAATAAAAAAACAAACCCAAAAATTTTATATTAATTGCTAACACTACAGAAAGAATTGTATATTCACAGCACTTTAACATAGTCCTCTGGATCTGTTAGGACAAGAAGTATCAAGAATGGCTATACATTTTGCCTCACAGTCTTCCAGAAATAAACAGCAGATCAAACGATCACTTAATCATCAAGACAGCAGTAATTATAAAAGCTTCATCAGGCAGAATGGATCTCAGATAATGTGTAAAGATGACGTTTGGACCCAGATACATATTTCTTTTAAAAAGATCCCAACCAAACTAAGCACGGATATTTTTTACAGCAAGGAGTACCAACCCATGTGACTACAGGAAGCTTCTTTACTAATTAATTCAGCTGTGATCTAGATTAATTTGCATTTCAAACCCAAACGTTCTCGGCTATATACGGGATTCTTCAGGCACTTACTAGCCATACTACCCTTAATGAGGAAAACAGATTAGTCTGTTAGGAATTCACCAGTCAAAACTACGACAAATAAAATTGTCAACTTTGCACATCTGTTGAATCAATTGCAAACTTTTTACCAACACAGGAACAGATCACATTTCTGTCTTGGAGACTGTAAGACAAGACTTTAAACATGCTAGGCTAGATTTCTCACTAAGATGAAGCTTTCTTTACTCGCATTGTAGAAGGCGCCTCAACAATTTAACTTAAAATTCATCTATGGTTACAGGCACTTATAACATTTATCTGATGTAATACACATCACATTACACACAACATGTCTGTGTTCTACAGCTCTTAAGAAATCAATCACAGAATCAGTCTGACCATGTGAAACAAACTGTGTACACAAAAAGATACCTACGAAGTAAGTAAAATACCTTTTCAAGACCAGTATAATTTTATATACTTAATACCCCCATACCATAATTTTAGCTGCGTTATTTCAAACTTATGATAGCACTTTCCTACACTGTTTTGTCACTTAGTGTTTTGATTTTGATTAAATAGAAAAGTTGTAGAGCTTCTATCTCACTTGCATCGAGCCTGTTAAAAGATACCCATTTCAATGCTGCCCTCACGTGGCACAGATTTAAAATATGCTTGCTACTTAGGTTTCTCAAAGAGGACATCAAGATAGGGAAATTACCTCTAATATTGCTATATATATATATAATATTATATATATTGTATAATATTAGAACCAACCACAAATTAATGTCTTGGTCTATCGATTAGCTATGAGAGGCTTTAAATTGTATGTTTACAATGAGGAAAATGCTTTAGAAGCCACAACAAAATAGGAGAAAACAAAACATGTATGATTACCGTTTATCTACTAAAAGAAGTCCTGGAGAAATGCTGCGTTTTTTCCTTCCATCTTGGCATTTTGGGATTAACCTTAATCTACAAAAATTCAGTTGCAAATAGTTGTAGACAGTTTCGGGGCAAAACTCACTGCTCGTGAAATTAACTTGTACCCTCTTGCTTGGCAAGGGGCAAAACTGGTGATCTACAGGTCAAAATAACCATAATAACTCAGGATGCAAAAGGAGACACTCGGATAAACAGTTTTGTGTACTAGAACCAGACACAGTTCTGTTATTTTTTAAAACTGACAAGCCCTCCTAATTTGCATACTGCATTTCTCATAAATGAAAACAGTAATCAGTACTGATTCACACATTTTATTAGTCTGCACGATCAGAATTTTTTTTTTTATTCTAATTCGTCTACAGAATGCTTTCCAACTGCAAGGATTCACCCAAATTAAGTTCAAGGGAAAAAAGGTATTCCTGAATATCAAGAAAAAAAAAAAAGAGATGTAATCTGTAGCTCTGTCCCACCCGTGCTGATTTATGTTGCATCATGCAACCTCTTAAACAAGTTGATTACTTACTTTCTCACACATAAATTGGGGAATAAGATGCTTATTTACCTCAAATGAACTCATGAATCATTTTCATTACCATGTATCTATGCTTTGGTGCAATGAGCTAATTCTATTTAAAGAGAAAGCATGCAGAACCACACACACAATTTGTATTTAAAATATAACTGTATATATGAAATACTGAAGTAGGTACTAAGTGAAAGCAAAAATACAGGTGGACTGAAGGAGAGAGGGGAAAAAAGGTCTTTACCTTATGACAATCACCACCAGGGATAATTTCTTGAATATATACCAAAGGCCCTTCATTTCTGTTAATTCCTCCTACAATATTCAAACCTAGGCTTGTTCCTTTGCAAACAGAGATAATCTGAAATGCACTATCCCTACAAAGAGAAAGGAGAAAAAAAAAAGTATAATTACTCCACAGAACTAGACACTCAATAAAGACTGAAGTGATACATTATCTTTATCTTACTGATTTCACAAATATGTGTTACAGCAACATTGACATTTAATTGCAATGTTCAAACATTACACTGCCTTCTTACTACACAATCAGAAACTTCAGTTGTTACTTCTGGCAACTACAGAAAGAACCGATGTATTATTTTACAAGAATAAAAGCTCCTCTCTGCCATACATATCCAAGGCTTATGGGAGTACCTGCATATACATAAAACAGAAGCATTAATTCATTAGGAAACACTAAGATCAAAAGTCAAACTAATTTATCTACTTCTACCATGTAGATAATAAATACATGAGCAAAATACCTTCTTAAAACTGAAAGTTTGCAATATCAACAGTATTTTAACTCACATGATTAAATAAAAAAAAAAAGTTGAGCACTTTGTGCTCGACGGAAAATTTTCCTGAGCAGCCAAATACACCATTGTTTATAGCTCACACAAGAGAGTTACAGTCAGTTGCGGAAATTACTTTGCAAGCTTTGGGGATAGTGCTGGGAAATTATTATTTCTGCTGATGGTCGTGGTATTGTCCTTTGGATGCAACTGAGGACTCTGTGACCTTGAGGATGAGCCAGAAGAAGTGCTGTCTACAGATTTTGCTTGAAGAAAAGAAATAATGGAGAAAATGAGTAAAAAACGCGTTTTGGAAAAAGCACCAAGTTTCAGCTCATGTAAGTAAGTTCAGTGGGCATATTTTCATGTTAGAAAACAGACAAACTATAAGCAATCAAATAACCAAAAAAAGATTAAGTCTACATAGCTAAGAATTGTGAGACACCCAGAGTTTCAGGAATAATTCTTTAAAATATATCAATGATTTTTTTTTTTCAAACTGGGTGCAAAAATAATCTTGGCTGAATAATCACTCATGCTATATAAAGGCATTCTAACAAGGCAATAATTCCACGAGGATTAGAATTCATGGTATTCTACCTCAAATTTTTATTAGTATTTTGAAATCCTATGGTACATTTAATCTACAAATACAAATATTTTTCACATTATTCATTAATTAAATTGCCGAAAGTAGGTGGTAGTATATTTAAGAGTTGAGTCAACTGACACACAAACCAGTGAAGTTACATGTTTAGACTACCAAGTTAATGTTGAAATCTAAGCAAACCCGTGTGCTTTGCCTGACCTTCAGTCACTTCCTCCAATATAGCCTCCTCATAAATGAAAAGACCTTTAAGTGTAAGCTTCTACTTCTACTCCGCTGAAGTATGACTACTGTCCTTCAGGACTACGTCAGGCTAGGAAGCAACTTCTCACCAGCTGATAGTTGTGTTGGAGAACTTCTTGCAGAGTTGGTGTCACTGTGAGAGCCGTACTTATCCATCAGGTGAAGAAATTCTTTCCTGTGGCAATAAAAAGATCCTCTTTGTCAGGATCTGGCGTTGGTTTAAATGCATCCCTTGAAACCTGCTACTGTTTCTACTGAACAGTTACCCGACCTCAGAGAAGGAAGCTCAACCTCAACTGAGAGAGGAAAGCGCTATCAAATATTTGGAAGAGGCAAGAAAATGTTAATGTAATACCAAAGGATAAGGATGGAATAGCAATAGACTACAAATGAAATGGACTATTGGTAGAAAAGCTTAATTATTACCTCTTTTTACCCTGGATTTCAACACTTCAAAAACTTGAATTACAAGTCAACTACAGATAATAAGACAGTGGTATTACTTAGGTCCAGAACAAGTTATTTATATTAGAAGAAATCAGATAATATATCTATAGCATACCCATATTTTTAAAGAGTGCTTTTAGTTCAACTATACTGAAGAACCACCCAGAGGAGACGGGAAAACAAAGCTGTGGTACTCACAAGAGGATAGAAGAAATATTTATTAATGGGTCAAGACTGAGTAGAACAGATGCAAATTGTTAACTTCTATTTAGCTTTCTCAGAAATTTGCAGTCTATTTCATCTGAGGTAAACAACTCTATCTATTAAATATTGTATGTGTTTGGGTTTTGCTTATCTTTTTGATTTTAATATCTTTTCCTAAAAAGCCTCAACAGATGAAGCAAAGGGCAATTCTTGGTCAGGCACACTGCTGAAAAAATAATAATAAAAAGTAAAAGCAGAAATTCTTTGCAGAAACCAATCATATTGTAACGAACTAGCAAAAAAGTGGCAAAGATGTACATCCTGCATTGCATGCACTAAAGAGCAAACAAAACCTCCTGATTAATCCAATACTGAATGCAGCCTAATTTAAAAAATATTTATAATTTGAGTTATGATTACCTCAGTGATAACAGATTTAAAAAAATAATCTAGAAGGATGCAAGCCAGAAATATCAGCAAATTAATATTATAGAATTAGAGAGAGAGAACATAAATTAACTGATTGCAGGGAATGTAATTCCCAAGCAATTCCAGTGACTGCAGAGGGTCAATGCATTATTTTGTAAAAAAATGACAGAATTTATTGAACTAATGCCAGACACAGGGAACACACAAACACAGCTGAGTGTAAATCAAACAATCTTTTAACACAGGAATGTGCAGTCACAAGACATTAATTCACAGGTCTCCGAGTGAGTGACTACATGTAGCGGCAAATTCTGCCCAGGCCATTGGGCGTACCACCAGAATGGTGAAAGGACTGATGGATTTTAATTATTCAAGGAGTTGAGAGAAACTAGGTCAGTATACTTTAGATAAAAGCAGATTATGAGTGGACCTCACATATATCTAGGCAGTCTGGAAAAAAGGAGAGATCAGAGGCTACAGAGCGATTTAAATGTCTGTCAAATAGAAAAAATACAGGAGCAGGAAAAGAAAGCTTAAATAGGACAAAAGGCTAAAGGAATTTAGAGAAGACTCCCTTATGGAGAGATTACTCTGTAAGTGGAACATCCCAGGAAAGGCAAATAACAGCAGATACTCTTGCAATGATTATCAAATGCAGTTACCTAACAGCCTTTTCCTCCAGAGATTTATGTCACAAGGGGATACAGACCTGGATCATAGCATTTCCAACAATTCTCTGCCAATATTGGTTTATATACTTAACATTAGACAGCAAGGTTAAAGCAATATTTAACATAAATGTCCTTACAACAGATGTATTTTGGACTGCCTTCTGCAGTGAACAATTTAACCTACTTATCCAAATTAATTCAAAGCACATTAAAGATTGAAAAGCAAGCTTCCAAGGGGAAACAGTAACTAAATCTGCCCTTTTCCAGAAGGCTAGACCAGCTTAAATCATACAGTTCTGTGGTACTGTTGATCTAAGGCATTCCTCACAGTGTGAGAAATATTTAAAAAAAAAATCACAGCAAATAGTTTTTAATGGTATTAGCTGGCAACATAACATTTCAGTCCTCTTCAGTACACTGAAACTGGCCCGAGCTTGCTACTTTAATTGATGCAAATAGTCTCAGAATGAATTGGTATCAAACACTACACAGAAAAAATGTGACGTGGTGCAATTTTGTGATTAAAACTAATCTGAAAGAAAAATACTTGCAAGCCCGCCCACCCAACCTTAGGTATAGTGTTGGCTTTTTATTAGTTTTGAGGTTAAATAAATGTTTTATTTTTCTCTTACTTTGCTTCCTCATCTCTGGCAACTAGCAAAGACATGTGATTAGATGCTGATGCTGTTCGCAAGATGTCAACAGCCCTAGAAGGGGGGAAAAACAGACAAATAAATATACCAGGGTGCTGTCAAGAAGGACACAGTGAGTAATGCTAAAAGAGCAGGAAAATGAACAAATTCTTAATGTAGTTGATCATTATGACTGCCAGATACAGAGGGAAAACCTTGTCAGCAACACAACCCAAATTAAGCACTGGGGAACTGATGAAAGACAGACTGTGGCGAGTCTGCACCTAGTGACAGGAACAAAGTGGGATTGCCCTCTCTTTCCCTTCCCTTTCGTCCCCATCTTTCCTTGGTTCATCCTACTGCCTTCCTGGACCTCCTTCGGGATTAACAGCCTACACGAACGAAAAACTACCACTCAGGTATGCTTCATGGCTGAGGGAAATCCTAAGCAGTATCTACTGTAATTTTTCTTTGAATTTTATATCTACATCCCCAACACTAAACTGCACTGATCTCTGGTGATCCAGCTACAGAAACCATCCAGCATATTCTACAGATTTTTCTAAACATTTTCTCCTCTGTTACAATGACACTTGTTAGCTGCATCATTTGCATTCACCAGTATTGCACCAACAGATAGTCATAAAAATATTTGAAAAGCTTAGTATGTTTTAATGCTATTTCCACATACATTCTGTAATCTATATCATGAAGAAACTAGCTTACTCTGTCATTATAAAAGCATATAAAGTCCTGTCACTTTTCCATTATAGTTTCGCTGAATTAGATTTATAGGATAAATTAATTGCTAGCTGAACTCCAAGGACCTCAGTGGAGTTGGGCTCTTTTAGTCAGTAGTTGATAATGTCCAAAAAGAAGCCATATAATATTCCAAGCTCTAATAAACAGCTAGTAATCAGTACAAACATACCTTTCATTGGTTACTCCAACTAAGTTTTCTCCATTGACATCCAAAATTAGGTCGCCAGTGAGCAAACGGCCTGGTAATGAAATCAACAGTAATGCATGAATCAACAGGGAAATTGTGAACATATCGTATCACAGCAATAAACCAGGGCTTTTTCTTACAATTTTGTGTGATCTAATGCAATAAACAACCTCATGACTTTCAGCAGATTAAGTTCTCATCCTAATTAACCTAGGCTATTGTTATAAGACTAATAACTATCAATCAGTTTTACTAACCACAAAATAGCCACTGAAAGTAAGTGTTCTTCTGCTATTTGTATTATCTACACATAGCACAAATATTTGCGCTACTGGAATTCGTATTTCACAGTTGTGGAATTAACTTCCAGCTGAAATTTGCTTGTAACACACATGTACATTACCACATAGAAATACATTAATGTTTTATACATTAATAAAGACATCTAGAAGATTTTTTAGAATCATTCCTATTTTTAACTTTCTGCAAATATCAAGTTTAGGAACGATCGCTTTTGAATTAGGTTTAGATTATTTTAAATGATCATTCTGCACAAGACCAAATGGAATCTCAACCTCCCCACCCCCCCAGCCCTAGGACAGAAGTATAATATGTAACTTTATTATTGCAAACTCTACCTAGTATAATTCATTCTTTCCACACTGAACATCTAAGCTACCACTTAAAAAAAAAAATTAACTCATTAAAAATACTGGTTCTGTAAAGGAAACACCACTCTTACCCCTACGAATCAGAAGAGGTTCAACATCTCAACGCTTATTTAGCAGTGCTGAAAAATCGACAATTGCTTTCACACCAGCCATATCTAGATTTGTATCTAGATTTGAACACATTTTCAAAAACTGAGAGTATCAAAATGTTTTCCCATGAGGGGTCCAAGCTTCATTTCTCAATTTTAAAGTAAGCCACAACATCACGAATCCTGACTAAACCATGCTATTTTAAATCTCCTTATCCACAAAGTAAAATAAAGACGACTTCTTTTGACAGCTTTTTATATGCAGAGTGTTCGTAAGAAAAAATTTAAAATTACTTACTATCTACAGCAGCAACCCCTCCAGGTAGAATTCTCTTTATGAAAATCCCATAATCTTCTGCTGTTTGCGCCCGATAACCTCCAATGATTTTAACTCCTGCAGAACAAACAAAAGAAACAAGCAGAAATTATTTATTCCACCTACTGTGCTAAATGGATTGACAGTCAAATCCATAAAAGCCAGATGCAATCAACTTCTACTTATGACAGTGTGAACTGGAAAAGCTCACCAGGTGCTTTTAGACTTGGTTTACTCTGAATCAACAAAATGTGAAATCTAATTACCTAATCCATTTTGGCAATCAGAAAAAGAAATGCGGTGAACAGCTCGATTGATTCCATGAGGGCCCATAATAGTCCTAAGGAATAAAATAAAAGTCATTAAATCCCTAACTACAGGAAGGTGCGTAGAGCTATGTTAATATAGAAATAATTACAGTGACCATATTTTAACTCTAATACAAACCAATACCAGTTTTCTATAACTGACAACTTTATATTGTTTGATACCTCTGTGCCACCCCTCCCCCACAATGAAAAACCAACCTCCTCATAACAAATATAAGATGGTAAGGTAAAATAAAGTATAGGTAGAATGAAATAGAAACAGAATCCCACAACCTGGTCCAGCTTAGCGTTTAGGCAAGAAAAACACATCATAATATCTTAGATCAGGTAATGAATATTAAAACAAAACCACAGCTAAGACAGTGCATACAAAAATATTTTCTAGGATATCTAACATATAACTTTGTGGTTATCCATGAACATAATCTTTTCCCTACAGTCTCTCATTTCTTCACTCAACTTTCTCTGTTTTAAAACAGGCTTCTATCCAAACTCTGCTGCTTGCTCCCCTGTGTACTCTCCCACCCCAAGACAAGACACCAGGATAGCACCTGAAGTTGTCTAAAGGCAGACGAGTATTTTGGAGGCAGTTGATAATGGTAAAAAATTAAGAATACAAAGTAAAATTAGAGTTCTGAAACCTAAATTCACAGTTCATTGGAAACATGGCCAGCATACTGCTCTGAGAATGCACAGTGTTAAGAAGTCCTATAAATCAAATATCCTTTACCATTTTTTATTTCCATTTAGATGAATTATTATTATAAAATCCAAGTTGTATCCTAGCTCCTTTGTCCTCCCACTGTACTATTTTTGGAGAAGACTCACCAGATCCCATCTAGAAAAAAGCAGAAGCACCACTTAGGTTATTCTGCTTTGACCTACATCTCATTAGTGAGCTGCATTTTCTAGAGCATGATGATAAAGTGAAATGGAACAACTAGAATTCATTAGCAAGGGGGAAAAGAAGATCAAAGTGGAGGACACAGTGACCCAGATCCTCCCACACAACCAAATCCAGCACACAGGCTGAACTCCATGCCTTAAACTGGGTATTTCTGCAAAAGCCGGTGTACGTGTCATTGAAAGGTGCCGTGCCAGAGGCAAAAGAGAAATCCCGAAGGTCCAAATGTTCCTAGATTCTAGCACTAGGCAAGAGATGAAGCTTCCAAAGGACACCCCTACTTCTTTTGGTTTTGTGTAAGAAAACTGTACCAGTGTTTTTATCAAGTGACAAACACTTGTTCTGAAAAGCAACAATTTGTTCCACAACCTCATATTCCCAAGTATTTGCAAAATTAGCCTTTGCTTTAGATAGGCTGGCCATAACAACAGACCTAATAATTGACCTTTAGCAACAAACAGGAAGCCTACGCTTCAAACACTGCATAATTTTCACTTTTGTACTTCTTGCAGTATTTGTTTCATGGGCTAAAAATACATGATGATACCTAATTAGTGTATCTGGCCACTGACAAGACTGCACATGACACTGGAACTACATGTCAGAGCATAAGGCACACTTCACCAGGCTAAAAGTGAACCAGACTGCTTTTACTTAATCACACAAATCCTCGAGCCTGCTATTTCTCTAACAAAACTTCTCTGATAAACCCCTTCTCTACTACAACAGCTGACTATTCTGCATTACTACCTAGTACTGTCACCTCAGTTATCCCATGAATTTAAATTGTTTTGAAGCTGAAAGACAACGTACTAGTCATGTTTGTTACAGGTCTGTCCTGATTTGTGTCCATCTTTGAAAACTTAGACAAGATACACGGATCTTTAAAATAAGCAGACATTTTTTCTGTCTCGTCTGTTGCTGCTACTGTTCTGTTTCTTGCTCTGCCCTGCTCTCAGCAGTTTTCACGCAGCACCTTTTTATTAAAATAAAAAAGCAAGAACAAATGCTGTTTTAACCTCGCACAGCTTACTTCCATTAACTCTTCAAAGATCAAATCTCAAATTTTAAGTCTAAAGTTTTCCAAAGGAAAACAGAGTTCACCAGAAATGGTAGAATCTATATATTCTGCTATATAAAATGATCATGACATATGATCAAATCTAGGCACAGAACACTTAATAGGAAATCATCTACATTTCCAGCAGCAACAGGCAATACTTTCAAAAGAGATCCTATTGAACACAAAATGGATTCTGACAAAGAGCATACAGACAATATACAAACTAATAATTCACAGGGGAGAGGAACAAGGTATCTCTAAACCAGTGAAACCATCATGATGTTGCTACCTACCATTAGACAGGACTGACACTTCAAACAGACACCCTCACATGGCACTCAATTGTGTTTATGCTCTAAAGACCAAAGCCCTCCAATAGATGGAGTTTAAAATTACTTTCTCACATACAAAGTAAAGACAAGGATCTTCCAGGTCCCCAAGTTCGTTTAGCATATCACATCTTGCTGGCTTTCGATGTTAGTTTTTCTCCCACAAAACTTAGAGATGGATCTTCAAGTCAAGCTACTTGTCACAGTTCTACTAAAATGTACAGGGCTTTCGCAGTTTCACTACACAAAGACTTGGATTTAGCGCCCATCCAACATTTATTTCACGTTATTGTTGTTTAACATTCATGAAACGTTAGAATACTTCCCAAAATCCATTAGAAATATGCTCAACAGTATAAACAAGGTAATAGGTTTCTAAACCAATTGGCAGAAGTAACAAAAAATAATTTCAATGTTCTTTGTGGAAAAAGACGCAAATTAAATAATCAGATGTCAGTGCTCATTCCTGGAGAAGTCACGCAAAACACTGGTAAGCACGCTTTTAGCACACTGACAAGAACAGATGTGAGGCACCACAGGAAATAAGCAAGCAAGACTCTACAAAAATGTGCTCTACAACTTTGTTACACTGAAATTCCTGAAAAAATATTAAACTCAACACTCCAAATGAAGTCCTGGAATGCTAATAAACTAACTGCATATAATTTTGTGTACATGGTCTACTAAAGGCAATTCAAAGGAAATCTTTGATAATTTTTTTCTATTACTTTTTACCAGCATACACAAGCAAGTTCAACAGCTTTATGTTTTATATCGGCTAGAGACTCATCAGATCATATGGCTCTGGATATTCTGCTGAACTGCATTTCTGAGGAATTCTTAGTCATTTATAGCCACAATCAAATATTTATCTAGATTTATCAATGGAAGAATAACACTCTTCCCTCACAAAACAGATATTACTTGACATTTGAACAACACTCTAAATGATAAACTCTGGCTGCTTATGGAAAGAAAAAAGAAGCTGAAAATGGCTACAGCTTTTAAACTTAGATAAAATGGCTAGAGCTCTACTGTACTTCTCCCAATTACAGACTAGAAAAATGCCGTCAGAACCTAATAGTTAAGCATACCAGTATAAGAGAGAAAGACCATCAAAACGCTCTGGTTCATCTTCATCTCCTGGAGAGAGTAAGGACATTCTTCAGTTCAGCAGCAAAGGCAATGAAAACACAACCAAAATACACCGGAGGTTTCCAGTTCAGCCAGATAAAGGTTATGTGCAGGACAATTTCTGCTACTAACTAAAAAAACCCCAAACAGACAGAGCTCGGGATGACTGTGTCTGCCTACTTAATCTTCTCTGAAACCCTCTGCGTCATATGGACTAGTTCACCTATCGAGGTAACGTTTACTTTTTCAGTGTTTGAAATGGCAATTTCTAGCAGCTTTAAAGACTGAAAACACAAAGAAGAAAACATTTACTTGCATTTACTACAACTGTGATTATGCAATCTAGATCTAGCAGCACAAGCCAAACAAAATAATTAAAATAATTTACTGGTGTTCTTCCAACAATTTCTTTACACGTTCCCTTCAAACAAGGTCAAAAGCAGTAACTCACAATCTTTCTGAAGCAATCTTCCTAGCAGATGGGATTATGTACATCCACACACAAAAGGGAAAGCCAACAAAGCAGACAGACCGAACGCATTAATGAAACAAATGCCATTATGCTGTTACTTCGCATTTGCAGTATTAACGTGTGTCATGCTTTAACTTGGTTTTCAGTCTTTCACTATAAACAGGCAAAAGTTAACACTGAACTTGGGTCAAGTATTTTCTCTAGAAACAGAAGCTGAAACTTTTTTTGTGACAGCAAATAAAAACGGTAAATTTATATCATTGCAATGAGAATAATCTAGTTGAAAAAGTAAAAAAAAAAAAATCTACCCCTATTTCCAGAGGTAAGACTTCCTTGTGATACGAGGCTTGGTCTTGCAGAGATACGCATATTTTAAGTTCTGAGCCCCTGACATCAGTTTGGTTAACTACTCCTTTTTTCCAGACTTGCATCAGAAGATGCACTCCTATTTCTCCCCATCTTTCTAAAAGATCTTAAGAAGATCATAGTTTAAAACAAAAACTAAATATTCTGTGTTCCCTGAGGGCTTTAAGTAGAAAGGTGAATCCTCTCTAACGAGTAACCCCGCGACGAGACAGCAGCTGCCACGTCTAGAGCCACACAGCAGGACAGCTCGGCTACGCTATGCTTATCTCATGCACCTTTTTTTTTTTTTTAAAGTTGCAGTGACTGTGGTTTCTTTAGCACGTAATTGTTGTGGGGAAAGGATCTTTTTGCTTTAGGCAACATGCTCTGTAGTGTTCACGTATGCTGAGGTCAGAGCCTGCAGTCTCTGAGGGGCAGAAGGGTGAAACCCACCACCCATTAAGGAGCAGATTAGTGATGGAAGAGGGAACATAAAGCAGGCTTCCCATTTCCTGAAACGTGAAGAGCTCCACTGGCACCATTTGGATTACTTGCATCCATTCAGTGACGAAAATTTGGCCCTTCAGTCTTTCCTCAATCAGTTTCTCTCTGCTGGTGTTACTGTCCCATGAAGGAAAAGGCATTGCTGCTTTCAGCATCCTATCAACTCGATTTGCTCCAGGCCAGCTTACAGAAGATAAAATACCAATAGCCTTTCTCCAACAAAACTGTCACTGTTCTTAACACCAGTGGAACTCAATTTGTGGTAACAGTACCAGGAACGTTCGTCAAAACAAATCACTTAGACCAATATGGCTTGTATCCAGTGTCATGTTTTCTGCAATAGAAACACCACACCCCACACCCCCCCAATGTAAAGTATGACTCGAGGCTCTGCATTTCCATTATTAAAATGCAAAAAATTATTTTTATTAAACAAGTCACAACAAACTTCCCCACAATTTACGCAGACATAAAATAGTATTAAGCTTCTTATTGTGCCCACCTCTTTTCATTAGTTGTTATCAGTAATACAACACTTGTTCAAACAATTGCTCCTCCACCCCTTCTTCAAAGCAAACTACACACTGTCCAGCTTCCTGACCTCATCCTCAAGGCTTCTATCACTCTTTACCTTAAAATTCTGCTGCTGTGCTACTTTTAATGTTTCTAAAGGACTCATACAGAAAACTGGTATTTTTGCTTCTTTTGCAAGTTCCCTGCCTTTCAAGAAGATACTTAGGGGAACACAAATTACTTTTTACTTCCAGAAAGATCTAGGAATACTGTAACAACTTAAAACTCCATAAAATCTAATACCAGTAAGTAAGACTAAATTTTCAAGAGACATAATTTGTTATTTTATGCAGCAAACAAACTAAAATTTTATTTCAAACAGCTAGTAAACCATTCTATTCTGGCAACATTATTAACTGTGACTCACCTTTCCCAAAGGAAATTTTGTAATGCTTTAGCAACTGAGATGGATTACAGAATAATTTAGCAGATGACAAAAAGATTTACAGAATCTTCCAAATCAAAATTCACAAGGTCTTTTTGTCACAAATAAAGCCAAGGTCTTTTACAAAAATCCTATATGACTCAATTACGCAGCTGTAGCCTTTCAGCTTCACTAATCCTACAAGATGAAATCTCATGATGTTACTAAGGACCACAGCCAAGAGAATGCCGTATCACATAGCATGAACAAACACTTCTGATCTATCCAAACCCACTAATTATTCAAAATACATTTTGCTGATTAGGTCATAAAGATTAAAAGAAAACATATGTCATTATATGGCTACTGTTAAACATGAAGAAAAAGCTTGAGCAATGTTGTAATTGTGGAGAAGCATGAATGGTTTGAGGCTAACCCCTTACGTAGAGAAGAAAGGTATTATTTAAAGTTTAGGTAAACCTCAATTAACATATAACCAAGCACATTCTTGAAGCATTGTGCATTGATACTGTCTCCCACGGAAAAAAAAAGTATAGAAAATTATAGTCTTTCTTCATCATGTAGCTGAAGTGCAGTTATATGCACCTTTCATGTTCATCTCCCATGTGAAAAATTGCCTTTCGAGTACAGCGATCTAGTAACTATTCACATAATGTGCCTTCCACATGAATCTAGCAAGCCATGGCTGTTTTAAAGCCGTATCTTTGCATTACATACCCTGTATTTCCAGCAGACAAGCAGAGCGTTTGCTTCTTCAGATCCCAGTAAAAAGAAAGGTTATTTTTTTTTTAACATTTTGGGGATTTAAAAAAAAAAAAAGTTATTTATGAAGTGGCATAATTCAAAACCTATGCTAAATTGTTTGACAATACTTTTGAATACTTCTTGCTCAGTTCTATTGCACAAGCACAGCAAACATGATAGTCCAGCAAAGAGCTGTCTGTGCCTGTTTTCAGTTATGGTTTTGATGACAATGTTGGCATGGTTACTCTGCAGTTTGGGAGCTGTCTGGAGTTACGATTTTCAATCACAACTGAATGAATCTGATTCAACTTTCAACTTTTAAGTGGATAAAATTACGGTTTATAGAATGAATATAATTATCATTATATATCCCATGGCATTGGTAAAAAATAAGATGGTTCCAAAGCACTACATATACAACATTAAAGGCACGCAGACACAGTATTCTGAAAAAGTGATACATTATAACACAAACTCCATACAGTGTCTTACGTTACTGTAGTTACCCTATACGTACAAGGAAGTAATCTGCTATATACAAGTACGTTTTCATAGCTGCAGAAGCATTAAGGAATTTCTATGCAGGGTTTCATCTCTACAGCACCAGTCCAAACCAAGTGCTGGTTAACTTAATGAAAAGCTTAAGAACTGTTTCTTCCCTTCAGGTGTAAATTCACTGGTGCTGGTATTAGCTTTCCTACGACATTGCTTCAGACTGTTTCAGTATCAGTTATTTTTCTTTAAGACTTCATCAAAATAAGATCCTACTAATGAAACTGCAAGAATTTTCATGTTACAATTCAGTAATTGTTGTATTCCTGTGTTGGGGGAAAAAAAAAAAAGTACTTACTTTTTATCTGCATTTGTTAGGTGATCTGTACTGGCCATCTTCTCAGATGGACTACTTTTATTAAAGTTCAAAACTAAGACTTCTGACACATGACGCACAGGGTCGTAACCAAGATAATAATTGCTGTAAAAAAGGAGAAACCACTTTTTGAAATTTACACGGCTATGTTTATTTTCAGACACTGACAACAACTGTTATTATTGACTAGCTGAAATCAAGTGGGAAAAGAGAGTTTTCATGATAAAACCCATACATCTCATAAAGCAGGAAGCAGTTAACAACTCGGACTTCACTGTATACTGTGCCAAAACACCTGACATCCTAATTTCCCCTTAAGGTAGGAATTATGGTAAACCTGAAACCCCTGTGATTAAAATCTTCTAAAAAATGAAGTAACAGAGATTGCAATTCCAGGATAATGTAACTGCTAAAGACAAAAATAATTTTTTTCCAGCGAAGGTTATTTGGGGAGGGAATGTTGTTTTGAACATGATAAGGTGTTTAGTGTGTCTTGTTTTCTATGTTTTTTTAACATACTGTCTAGTATTCAGTGCCTACGGAATTCGCACGAGGTATATATGACATAGGCCAAAATACACGCAAAATGGGGTCATGTACCACTAAGGTAACACAAACCCAGTAAGCCACATGGTATTTTTATTAGCGCATATGACAGGTCAACAAGAAATGCAATCCTAAAAGTATTGAGCTACACACATTTGAAAAATGACTGCAGAAGCACTAACGCAAAAAATATCCTTTTGTATCAGTATCTAATCTTCCTGACCTCATGAGCCGAGTGGCTAAACCCTCGCATGGGCGCGAACCAGAAACTCCTCAGGCACAGTGCAAGGGGGACAGGGAACTCCCCGAACGCTGCACAGGCAAAGGTGCTCAAGGTACCAGCGACACGCTACAAACCTGGGCTAAAGTGGGCTCCCCAGGCGCACAGCGTCAGCCTCCACAAAAACACATCGACCAGCTCATCAGGTGTTGTACTTCTGCATTAAAAAAAAAATAAATTAAATGCACTTTGGAATACCACAAATTTTCCCACCGCAAACGTTTTCAGACCTCTCCCGCCAGGATCAAAACAAACGCCGTCTAAATCCCGAGGGAAATGTCACAATATTGCCTGGCTCCAGGCTTTGTCATTCTCCAACACATCTAAACGGAAAACGCAGCGCTATCGAGGGCCACCACAGTCACCGTGGGGCTCGCACCACCGGAGCCAGCCCGAGCCGGGAGCCGTGCTCCGGAGCATCGGCTTGTTGCGGTGCCCGGGACCAGCCCCGCCAAGCGAGCCCGCCCGGCCCAGCCCCAGGTGACCGCTGCTCACACGCAGCGCCCGCTGTATTGGCGCTCGATATGTGTGCCCAAACCAACCCAAATCCGCACGCACAGAGAGGAACCCGCACACGAAACGAGGCACCGCGGGAAAGAAGCAGCTATCGGCGCCAGTGCCCACGGAGCACGGCGGCCGGGGGAGGGCAGCGGGGTGAGGCCCCCCGGCAGCGCACCGCGCGGGGCTGACGCCGCGGTGACCGGCTCGGTGCCTGCAGGAGCGCAGGAGGGGAGCAACGCGGGCACAACGCCGCTTCGCAGCCCCGAAGCCACCCGCCGGGACGGCCCCGGAGCCCGCTCCCCCCGCATCAGCCCTGCCGAGGCGCTGGGAGAGGACAACGGCCGCCTTTCGCCGTGCTTCGGTGGGCGAAATCGCTCCTGGCAGAGCTTTCGGCGGCCCCGCTGCCGTCCGGCACCGGACCGCCCCGGCACCGCTCGGACAAAGCCCGGCTCGATGCACGGCGGTGCGGGGCCCCCGCCGCGGCCACCAACCCGGCGGCACAAACCCGCCGCCCTCGAGGGCTGCGACGGTTACCTCAACAGGCACACTGCCGCCCGAGCGGCCTCGCTGGGGAGGGAGGGAGGGGGGGACAGACCGCCGGCGGGGGCTGGCGGCAACCCGCCGCGCCTCAGCGCCGCTCCGAGG
>Ga0065711_1003435_pt1 | contig 44223 bp, 35 predicted proteins | sample Hoacrofraction12_FD_59098 | JGI IMG/M metagenome (GOLD analysis project Ga0065711, IMG submission 59098) | Hoatzin crop microbial communities from Cojedes, Venezuela - Epithelial fraction 12 v2 (version 2) | ecosystem: Host-associated > Birds > Digestive system > Esophagus > Crop | place... | reverse complement strand
AGCGGCGCAGGGGGACGGGGAATGGGGGTTACGGTCAGTTCATCACACCTTGTCTCTGCCGCTCCTTCCTCCTCAGGGGGAGGACTCCTCACACTCTGCCCCTGCTCCAGCATGAGGTCTCTCTCACGGGAGACAGTTCTCCATGAACTTCTCCAACACGAGTCCTTCCCATGGGCTGCAGCTCTTCACGAACTGTCCCAGCGTGGGTCCTTCCCAGGGGCTGCAGTCCTTCAGGAACAGGCTGCTCCAGCGTGGGTCCCCCATGGGGTCACAAGCCCTGCCAGCAAACCTGCTCCGGTGTGGGCTCCTCTCTCTCCATGGGTCCACAGTTCCTGGCAGGAGCCTGCTCCAGCGCAGGCTCCCCACGGGGTCACAGCTTCCTTCAGGCACCCACCTGCTTTGGTGTGGGGTCCCTTCCACGGGCTGCAGGTGGACATCTGCTCCACTGTGGACCTCCATGGGCTGCAGAGGAACAACCTGCCTCACCATGGTCTTCATCACGAGCTGCAAGGGAAGACTCTCTGTTCCGGCATCTGGAGCACCTCCTCCCCCTCCTTCTTCACTGACCTCAGTGCCTGCAGAGTTGTTTCTTTCTCATCATCTCACTCCTATCTCTCGACTGCCATTTTTCCGCAGTTTTTTTGCCCCTGCTTAACTATGTTATCCCAGAGGCACTGCCACCGTTGCTGATGGGCTTGGCCTTGGCCAGCAGCAGATCCGTCTGAGAGCCAGCTGGCACTGGCTCTATCGAACATGGGGGAAGCTTCTTGCAGCTTCTCGCAGAAGCCACCTCTGTAGATCTCCCCCACTACCAAAACCTTGCCACGCAAACCCACAACAACAAGGTGCAGATCAATTGAAGTGCCTGGTGGGAGGGAATGAAGAGCCAGGCTCTTCTCAGTGGTGCCCACTGACAGAATGAGGCAATGGGGACAAGATAAAAGCCAGTAAATTCAATCTGAGAGACTTCTTTGACCGTGAGGGTGACTGAACACTGGCACAGGTTGCCCAGAGAGGTTGTGGAGCCTCTGTGGACATACTCAAAACCCAACTGGACATGGTCATGGACAACATACACTGGCTGACCCTGCTTGAGCAAGGGGTTGGACTAGATGACCTCCAGAAGTCCTTTCCAACCTAAATGATGCTGTGACTGTGACTCTCCTTTGACAGATATTTTCATACTACCATCATCCCCAATTTCAGTCAGGTCTTCTAGCCACCAACAGGATAAAAAGGCTCATGTCTGTGGGAGTAACGGCAAACAGTTGAGGCATCTCTTTTTCTCCAATCGGGTATCCTTGAGGCACAGAGAAAGTGCAAGGGTTCTTCATTCTTTTTTCCTTTTTTTTTTTTTTCCACTTTCCTAAAGCATGTAAATACTACTCATAGATGAGGGCTCAAGGGATGAGCCCTGAAGGATGTCTCTCCTTCCCAGATAATACACATTCCTGGGCACATACGACTTTCCAGTTAAATCACTGACAGACTGAAGAATTATAAATAGATCTTGCTGAATGGAGTCTATACTTAGAACATTATTAATGTGGGATTTTCCCTGAAAAAAGTAAAAAAAACCCTTACATACAAACCTTACATTTGAATAGGCTCTTGAGCTCTGCTCCAAGACCATCGTGCAGACCAGCCGTTTACTCCACGCCTGTTCAGGCGCCTTGAGGTGATCTCAGGGTAATTTAGGAGGTGCCTTGCCCGTGCCCTGCCCACTAGCACCGTCGTAGCGGAGGGAAGAGAATAGGCACTATGACTGCTTTTCAGCTCACAGCTGTCTCCTCATGTAAACTGAAATTGATGGCAACTCAACATGGTGTCCTTGGCCATGTGGTGACAGCTGAGGTGCAAGGCCCTTCCCAGCTCCTCTGCTACAAGGAGCCAGGACAAGCAGCAGGGCTTTGTAGTCGTTTAGAGCTCACAGGGTGAGTTGCCAAAGGTTATATCAGAACACCCTTCCACTGAGCATCAGGAAGTCCATGTGCTCTAGCGAGTCGGGCAAGTAAGGGCACCGACAAGCACAGACAAACTGGATGAGGGGTCAGCAGGGCAAGCAGGCAGCAGCAGGGCACAACTGCTGCGTTGGAGATGGCTCTTTTAGAGTATTTAGGTGGATGAGCTCATCTGTGGCACGTAAAGGTAAGCACATACATAGGGCATAGCCATAGGAAAGAATACAGAAGATAGAGAGCCTAAGCCAGCATGATTCTATGGTTTTTTCTTTTTTGCCTCTAGTTGAACAGCCTGTTAGAAGCAAGGATCACGCATTTTGTGTTGATGAAGCAGTGGGGTACAGGAGGAGTCAGGGGACTGTCCGTGCGACTTCATCTACGCACTCGGGTTGGTCAGCTTTTCTGCTGAGTGTTGTACAAAGGAAGAGCTTCTCTCTTTGACACGCAGCTGTGCTGTCCAAGAGACGGCATGAACAATTAGCTTTTTTATTCTTCTCATTGCATACTTGAACCTACAGTTATGACTGCAGGCCAAAATCCACTGTCTTAGGCACAGCACAGACAAGCACAGATCAGAGTTTCTGTCCTGAAAGGTTCGTAACACTAGGTTTACTCTACGGTTGACATTTATGTCAAAGTTGCGTGGTTTTTTTCCCTCTGGCTCTCAGCTATGGTGACACAACAAAAATGAGTGGAAGATCCAGCACAGCTGGTACATGCTGGAGATCACTTTAGGATGACTGTGTGCTGGGCAAATGAATAAAAAGAGGTGCTGCACAGAGGTCCTGGTAGAAGTTGTACTATGTACGGTGAAAGGGATAAATCCCACCAGTTTCACGGAGGTGAGGTCACGTGTTTGAAATGCAGCATGGTCAAATATAGAAGAGAAAAAGCTCTTTTGTCTTGGCACATATTAAGAAAGTCTGTTATGATAGTTTTCATTTCACATCTGGACGGAGAGGAAATGAGAGTTGTGGTCAGCAGCAGTCGGCTGGAACCAGGGACCCTGCGAATGCGTAACTGCAGGCTGCATCTGGGATCAGCTCGCAGCTCAACCCCGAGCAAGTGCTACAGGCATACACATCTGAAACCAAATCTTTCTCACATCCAAGGATCAAGCAAAAAGGGAAGTGCTGTTTGAGAGAAGTGGAGAGCTAAAAAGGCTATTCCGCTTTTGGGACCTAATCCTGTACTCAGATACACAAATCTTCTTTCCATTAAGTCTCACTTGCAGAACTGTCATGTGAATTTAGCCACCCAAGTACAAAATCATTCATCATCATTACTTTGGTGATTTCTGGGGAAAAATGGTGACGTGTACAAACTGATATTTTGCTACTCATTTGAAAAATATGGCATGGCATGAGTAAGTAAGTAGAATTTTGCTATGCTGTATTCTCTCTCAGAAGAATTGTGCCAGGTGTCTATGGGTAGGTTGGGCTGCAGTTTTAGTGTTTCATGGCCATCAGTACTAGTTGAAACCTGATACAGAGACGTGCTTAATAGGAATAAAAGCTCTGTTATTCTAAATCAGATTAGTAGTCCAGCCAATGCGATACCCTGTCTCCAGCAGCGGCCAGCGTCAAATGCTTCAGACAAAGACACACAAACACCCACGATGGACAATCGAGTTAAAATCTTCTCATTTGCTAAGTTTCCACTGCTGCTAAAGCTGCCAGAGAGCCTGGTTTATGCCCTGAAGCACAAAACTTCATGTCCTTTATAGCCTTAATGGCAGAATAACCCATTGATAACATGTAAGACTGACTGCCATTTTTCAAAAGAGCAGTGCTCTCTCGCAACGGTTGTTATTGCTGGAGTTGGAGACCACGTCAAACCTATGCTCCAAGACTGACATTAAAAGCTTTCATCTCCATACTGTGCTCCAGCGCTTTCCCTTTGAGGCAGGCTGCGAACAGGGGCATCTTCAGGAGAAGGAACACACCGCCATGAAATTCCTTTTAAGGCAAGAACACCTATCGTTTCTGATTTCTCTCCAGATTTTCAGAGCAGCCTGAGAAGGTGAAAGGCTCTTGAGACAAAGGGTTTCATTCTCCGGGGTTTGGCTGTGGGACAGATCAGGATTCTTTCCCTCCCTGGCAGCCACAGAGGCAAGATATCCAGGGCAGCCGGGAAAACACCGGGCTAGCCAACACGATACTTTTAATACCTTTGTAGAAGCGCGTGGACATCTTTTTTAACTCTTACAGAGCCATGTTTGCATCTGACTTGGTGTGACTCAGTCATGTTGAATTCAGGCCCCTCACAAGGGAACGTTCAGGCAAAAAGCTGCACTGGAGACGAGGGGTGGATCCTGCAGCATGCTTGCTGCCCACTGTCTGCTCCTGTGCACTGTCAGTTCCTCATGCTGACCTCTGGAAAAACCTCACATTTTGTGTTTTCAGTTGCTGTTTCATACTAAACTGATTCCCTTTGGCAGAACAATGATTTTTGCCTGTTTGCTGCTTCTGCGTCAAGCCAAACCAGCATGTGGGTCCTGCTGGCCTCTCCATGGATGGCAGCAGGGTTCTGGGAATAGCATTTAGTGGTCCTCACCTGCCTCAGAGCCAACAGGAAGGCAGCAAAAGGACCGCTGAGGTTTTGTAGAGTCTATAATACATGCCGCCGGCCAGAATCATGTTCTGTTTCTTTACTTTTTAAGTTACTCATCAGACCGATCTTGCTGGAAAATAAAAATTCACACCTATTTAACACAACTGGCATCATCCCCCTGAATGCTCCAATATGCTTTAAGGATTTATTTCCTTCCCCTCACATTTGCAGCACCTGTGTACAAATAGAAAATGATAGGAAACAACCAAGTGATACTGAGCACTCAAGGTTATTCCTGACCTTCCTGTCGCAGCTGAACTGGGCAGGAACCGTGCGCTGCCAATCTAATGGGTGTAGCAGAGATATGACATGGCAGTGTTACAGTTACTGATGTCATGAATTATGTCGGGGAACTCCTAAGAGCAGGGGTGAAGATTGATAGAAGAGGGTACAAAGGTGAAATAAGGAGAAGGAAAGGATAACACAAATAAGAACAAGAAGTCCCCAGGCCTGTTTTAGAGAGTTCTCAAATCACCAGCATTCTTGAGGTGGTTTAACTTTCCATCCATCTAGGAATTAACAGATACATCTGTCCCATCCGTGCAGAACAGCATCCCTGAAAATGACTGGAAGAAGTTCCTAATTTTCCAGTAAAGAAGAAACAGGAAGGAGAAGTTTTAGCAGAGAAGCATCCATCCTGTATCAGCTTCTTGACAACAAGGAGGAACTAAGGGGAACGTTGAAATAACGCTCAAGCTCTGAACCTGAAACTTTAATTTAGCAAAGGATTTAGAAAACGTAGCAGCAAAAGGCTCTTTAATATTAGGAAATCAAATAGGTAGGAATTAAAAAGTCATATACAACTGGTCATAAGAGTTGTGGTGGCAAAAGTTATTAAAATTTGCCAGAGCAGAGAGAGGTCAAAGATCCCCAAAAGTGCCATATCAAGTTAAGTGACAGCAGAAAAAGGAACAAGTATCTGTGACTTTGGGGAATGGCTGTTGCAAAACTCAGCATTGCAAAAGAAATTGTCTAGAAATTAGTTAAAGGAAAATACATAGTTGATATTCAAGAGAGGACAGTAAAAAAGCACCAGAAATCACTCTCGGTCCGACCAAGGATGCAGAAGGAAAATGGCTTTGTAAAACTGTTAAACACGAGAGCTAAAGCTGGAATTGCTTGTTGGTGCTACCAGGATCCCAGCCTTCGTTTCTGCCTTCCAGGAGCTGCTGCAGCCCAAGGCTGAGCGTAGCCTATTAGCCGCGCAGAAACTAACTCAGCGGGGACCCCGGAATACTGGCTGCATTTTATCAGCCCTCTGTCCTGCTGACTACAGCAGGTTATTCTTTCCATTTTCAGGTGGCTAAGTTCATTTATATATTTTTTTTTCACTGCAAGGGTCTCCGATGATCAGTTAAATATTAGTGAGCTCCCATCATAGCTCATATTTACTATTTCTAAAATTAGTACTAAAAATGCTAAATTGAAGTGAGAAGTCATTCTTGCGTGTTTGATTTTCATGTCTATTATCTACAGTACATTAGAACTCTTCAGGTTTTTTAATGTAAGGATCCTCATATGTCTGTAATTTAAGGCTGTTACTTAAATGCATATGCATACGTATATATGCAGAAACACATTTATATAGGCTCTAAATCTACATGCACACATGCATATTAATTCTCTGTGTGTTTTTTAAATTACATGTAGCACTCAGATAGATTAGATTCAAATCTGGTTGTGTGCTACTTGAACTAAAACAAAAACCCATCTCAGAATTTGCACTGAGGGGATAATTGTTGTTTACATACATTATGTCAATGTAATATAACATTTCATCTGCCTTATTTTCTATCATTCATTAGTCTCCAAATCAGAAACAATATCTGAACGAAGCAGTGTCTAGAAATGCTATTTTAATCGGCTAAAGAAATTGCTTGACCTCTGGTAACTGGTTACTGTTGTTGGGGAGACTCTCCATGAACGATGGTGCATTGTTTAAACATAACGGGGCAATAGTCTCATGTCATCTATAGGATGTGGAGACACCACAGTTTTGTGTTTCTTTTACTTTATTACTATACATGCGAGGCACAATCGACAAAGACTTCCTGAGGATGAATGTTTTCAGTATATGAAACACTGAATAACTGCTTTTTGTTTTGCTGAATGATCCCCTTTCTTTCAGATTTAAAGGGGAAAATACAGAAAAAAATAGCTCTGGGGAATGGGGTCTTGCATATAGGATTTTTTTTTTTAACAAAGAGAAGAGACTTTGGGCTGCATTGAGATCTTACATTAATTTTATATGAATTTGACTCCATCAACGTAATCTGAATGGTTCCTGGTTTGCAATAAGGCAAGAGAGGCGCTGGGCAAATTAACAGGAGCCTGAATTCCATGTAACTTCCAAGCTCACGGTCACCTGAGTCCTGAATGCTGCCAGTGTTGAGATTGATTTTCACTTTTGCTCATCATGACCATAAAACCCAAGAGGGCCTGATTTAATTCTGGCCTCCCTTTCTCACTCCAGTCCCAAGGCCTATGTCGACAGTAAGAGGTGTTTGTGTAGTATAGGCGACTGCTCCCAGCATAGCCAGCACTAAAAATCATCTAATTGGTTTGCTGTCAGCAAGAGAGCAACAGCGTCTGAAAGACTGAGTGGGACAGGTTTCACCATGTTTGAGTTTGTTCTATGTATGTGTAGCTGCTGTTAAAGAGCTTTATTACTTTTTATTAATTTTCATTTTACCAATTCATTAAAAAGATTTTAGTTAGAAATTAAATGAAAGGAGAATTTGTCAGACATCAGTCTCACTATTCACTTATGCTGCTTCTGTCAATGGCAATGGGTCGACGTCTTGGGTGCCAGCTGCAGGCACAACAAATGAATGAGAAGTAATAGCGTCAATGTTTGTCCATGTGCAAAAACTTAAGCTGTGTTTTCAGATTCCCTTTATCAGGTGCTAAGGGTGGGATTCAGCTCACCTAAATGTAATCCTCTAAAAATATCACGTATCTTATCTAAGCTATTGTCCAGCTTCCATCTCTTATCAGTGGAGCAAGGTACATCCACCACCTTGACCTCTTAGAAGAGACTCTTAACTTCACTCTACTGACTATTAAAAAAGCCTGCACAATTAGTTTAGACTAGATGCTTAATTTTTATACAGCTGAAGATAACCATGGCGATTTTGTCTGCAATCTCTTCCACTTCTCCCCACCAACACAGTGTTTTTGGCTCCACATATTGCTTAGCTGGAAATTTAACCGTTATTTGTTGCTCAGGGCTGTTCTGCAGCAACCCACCCAGACCTTGGCATTGTTCATGCTCCAGAGTGCTGAGATCTGATGCCAGGGATGCTGCAAACACTTACGCAGGACCTTCAGCATGGAAGCGGTGCTGCTGTGGCTGGAATCAGTGGGCAGCACAGGCTCAATGAGTTACTCAGCAGCAAGCAGAACTAGTTACGTACTTCAGCAGGTGCATAAACTTTGGCAGGATCAAAGCTTAAATAATAATCGCCTTGAGGCAAGTAAATGTTTTTCTTTTGTTTCCTTTGCAACACGAAACTTGCTGTTGTCACTTAATTAACTCGCTTTTCAAACTGATGAATGATGAAATAACTTTGGAAGCTTACAATCATGGCATCACTTAAAAGACCTCAGCGCTCTCCTGAGAGAGGTGAGAAGGTTATAGGCTGGCTGTTCTGCTAAATGAGGCTGCTCAGTGATCACAGCATGTGCTCTGGAGTCTGCGACGTCAGGTCTGGCTGCTGTTAAACTATATGAGCAGAGTCCCACTACCTGGGTGAGAGCTGCATCTGGTCTGGAAACCTTGCGTTTTTCCAGAAGGACCCTCGTATAGGACACTTAGGACACAGCGAGGGAGCTGATCGTTAAAGGCTTGTTGAAAGGGAACAAGAAGACGATGTGAAAGCTTGGAGAAAACATATCTAGATCTCTTTTTCTTTGTAGCTTTAATATGGCATGTAACATGTGCGTCCTTTCTAGTTCACTGTTGCATATTTCTTTGTAGATGCAGGGGTAGTTCTTAAACAGAGACTGGTTACACAGAATATTACAGAGTATTTTCAAGAAGATTAAAAATGCCAGCAAAGAAAGATCTTGTTCACTTTGCCTTCCCTTTCTGTGAGAAATGACTGCAGAAAAAGTGAACTCCCGCTTTTCCTTATTTATGAAACACCGCTTCCCTTTTGTATCAAAAACTAATTTTTCTGTGCTTTAGAAAGTGTATAAGTGGCAGCTGAAAAAGCGGGTGAAAGCTGTACATTACAGTAGAGGAACAAGGCGAGTACTGAAAAACAAAAAGCTATTCAGTATTTTTTTTTCCCCAAAAGAAAAGGAATGAAAACTGTCATCAGACTGAATTGTTCTATTCCTGATTACTGTGTGTAGCATGATGAAACAAAAAATGCATTTCCATTTTAGCTTTTGCAGGCAATATATGCCCGCAAACCTTCTGATAAAGAACTGATTTTCAAAGCAGCACATTTCTGTAGGCTGTCAGTGATCCAGCAGAGCTCTCATGCTGCTTTGACTTTTCCAGCTCCCAATAGTATCAGACCTTTACAATTCTTTCTAGGATCCCAGCAGATTGATTTTGGATTTACAAGGCTTCTGGCTGCTTGCTTGCATAGACGTAACCAACAGACAGAATCCACACATCAGTCTTGGGAAAAAAACCTCATTTAGACAAAATAGATTTTACCCGTCAGCCTCTCCACAACTGAGACTGGCAATGTATCACGCTTGGCCATAACAATTTCTTCAGGAAGGAACTGGTCTTAAAAAAGTCAGTTTAAATAAGATCAGCAAAACCATCTCCAGTAATACCATCTGGTGATTCTTAATCACATCTGAGCCTAGAATGTTGCAAATATGAGTCAAGTTAAAAAAGACATGAGAAAAACAGTGTGAGCCTGGAAATGCGAGAGTATTAAGTTGGAGTAGCTCGCAGCCTGTAGGATGGAACGCATAGGTAAGCAATTCATAAACTCGGGGACTAAGGCAATGTATTCTTATTAAAATGCAGCCATTTACCAGCACCACCCTGCCCATTCTCACGTCTGGCTTTAGTTTGGTTCTTACAGGTACAGAGTTGAAAGACAAAAGTGGAGGGCAGAGTTGGGCTTCATGTGTTTGCCGTAGTCTCACCAGCACTGAACCATCACTTCCCTGCCCGCTGAGCCATGACAGCAGTGTGCGCCCTGCCAAAATTGCCCGAGAGCCCTTGAGATCAACGATTGCATTTTCTGTGTTTTCTAAGCCATTGGCAGTATTTTGTAGAATTTTTATATTTTTATTTAATATAATTTTTATATGCAAAGTCATAAGCTTTTTTCTTTTCCACATTTGTTTTTCCTTTTCTGCAGCTGAAACCTTAAATAAACAACAGCCCGTAGCAACTTGTATCAAGAGTAACAAGGAGGAAAGCTGGGCAACACTGAACACTGTACTGGTTTAAGGAAACTTATAATTCAAACAGCTTGCTTATAAATTCTTTTGCAAAGCAATTTTTTTTTGCTGCTGGCATGCATCGTGAGATTCAGTTTCATTTCACTGACTGCAATGCTATTCCTTCTCAGTAATGGGCATCCGAGCGATGCATCACAGGATTGCTGTATCAGGGAATGCTGACAAATAAATGGATGTGCTGATTTCTTTGGCATTTAAACCTTTCGTTCAAGCCTCTAATCTGAAGACAGGTGATTTCTTAAAATGGATTTACATGCTTGCAAATATAAATAAGCACTTAAAGTGATGGTACAGACAAGATCTCAATGGATGTAGAAATCATTAGGAAAAACGCAAAAGGTGAGAGTGGTTTTCCGATTTCAAAAATATTTTCCGATTAGTTTAACAGGGCTTGATGTGACATTTTACAGGTTTATGAACAAGTAGCTGAATAGTTTGGGCAGCATGTGTTTAATCTTGTTCCAAATATTTTGTTTGCGTTAAGCTGCTGGCAGAGTACGCATCTGTCTCTTCATCACCAGCCTCTGTTCTCTTACTCTTTCTTTCCTTCTTCTGCCAATTAGCACATGCTTAATCCCAAGAACATCACTAATCCCAGGCTGTTTATGCGTAGAAACTAAGCACAGCCTGCAGTAGTTTGTTGGCCTGTGCTGAGACTGTGGGGGGATCCGTCCTCTCCTGGAAAAGCCTATGCCATGTGCACGGTGGCGTGGGGTTGACTTCCACCAGCCAAGGGTGGGGAGAAGACATCCTCTCCCTGTGGGCAGGAGGCAACCCTCGGGTCGCGCACACCATGGCCTAGGAGATCAGGCTTGAAGCACCTGCTGTGGCAAGTAAATTTAGGAGATCCGTGAGCTATTTAGGGGGTCTGTTCTAAATGTCCAGCCCAAGGGGTTGGCTTAGATGTTTCAGCGTGGTTTCTTCTTGAAGGTTCATAGTGTGGCAGGTCTGGGTGCAGCCTTGTTTTTTCTCTCTCATTTCCAGACCAAGATCTGGCTTTGCAGCTGTGGAGGACAGGGACTCTGAATCACTCCTTGCCCTTTGCTCACCCAGTAGGTGACCAGATCTGTCAAAAGTCCCATGGGCACAGTCCCTTCTCGATTGTGACCTTGGCTGACTGTCAGGGAATTTGCATAAGGTGCAGTAATATGTGATGGATGCTCTTGTCACATATTGATTAGATAATTCCTCCTGAGAGAGACCGGGCATCCACTTCCTCCTACTGGGGAACAGCAGCCCTTGGAGAAGCCAAAGAAAAGCACCAATCAGATCGGTGAACATAGAAAAAAATACATAGCAAAATATGTATTTATAAAAGTGTATGTGCGTGTGTACATGAGTAAAGCCGGTTGTTACTTCTTCCCCAAATCCCCTGCCTGTGAGTGCTGTTACCTGGTGCTTGGCCCTCTGGTCATTTTGGGTTGTTGTAGAAGTAATTGGCAAGTTTGGTGGGGTCTTCTAATGAAGAACATTTGCGGTGTTCTAGTTAAGAGTCCAAAGCACTCTGAGGCCCCAGGGAAGATTTATGGGTACTCTCACTCATTGTACAGAACCAGATACACATGTGCAATGTAAAGCAGAAGAAGGATACGATTACTTTTATGATTGGTTCAGCTTGGAAAAGTATGTGAATAGAGAGTTTCTTTGTCCTTGTACTGGATGGGTTTGTTGTTCTTCAAGTACATTTGTGAGCAAATGAATGTGTTAAATTAGGTCCTGTAGAGACTTGTTGGCAATTTTAAAGACATGGCATAATGAAGCTTGTTTCCAACTGTGCAGGGATAGCTTCTTTTGTTAATGTACCAAATTAAGTGTTGGGTAGGCTTGTTTTGTTAGCAAATGGTAGAGGGGATGCCAAGAGCCCTATTCGTTTACCGCCCTGCTCTCAGCTCTGTGACCACCCTCACTTCCCTGAGAAGGGGCCAAAATTCTGTTTTCTGAGGGGCCAGTACAAACCTTTTCTGACATACGAGCCTGTCTCATATCAAACACCTGCCTTGGAAAAAACTGACATACATTTGAAAAAAACAAACCAGGCCAGAAGAAAACCACATCTGTTAATTTCTTAACAGGTTTGGCATTTGTTGCAAGCATGCTGGTCACAAAAACCCACCCCAACAACGCAATCTCCTGGAGAAAAGATCAGTCCCCCAATTAAGAAAGAAGTCTTCTACAGCAGCTTTGAAAACTTAGCAGTGAATTCCCCTCAAAGCCAATCTGAAAAGTTGGTGTTTACCTTAAGATTCAAATGAACTACAAAGAAAAGCAAGAGCAGAGAGCAAGTCATCCTCTGTATGCTAGCAGCTGTTTTCGGAGGGATGAACCGTATTCTGGCAACCTACCTCTCCTCTGACCAGACAGGCAGCCAGTGTGGCTACCTTAGATCAGATGCCTGACTCCTGAAAAGCTAAATTTAGGTGATAGGAATCCCAACCTTAAATTTTCAACAAAAAGACAAACTGAGTGGCTCTGGGCCCCCCAACAGAGACTATTGTTCCTTTTCCAAAAAACCAAGCACTTCATGTCATGCCAGATGCATGTGCAAAGTGCGCAGACTGCACTTTAAAGAGTGGTTGCCTCTCAGCTGTGATGTGGTACCTTAGGATTCCTGCTGCCAGAGCATTCCTCCTCTGCTGATACACAAAAACCAAAAATACCCCCTCCAGCTGCACGCTGAGCAGTGAGGAGCCTTGGGCTGAGAACAGCAGAGTGCTCAAGTGATTTCGGTCAGTACATCTGAATAAAACAACCTTCATAGTATTAGAAGAACAAAACACTTCACTGCTCTTGTAACAACAAACCACTTTGTGCACAGTAGCAGAGCACAGTGATATCTCAACAAGGAATCCATGCCTAAACTTTCCAGCATTAATCACTGGAAACGCCCATGCTACCAATGTGCTTTTACTTGTACAGTATGGAAATAATGGCCCCATCTATACACAGCGAAGCTGGTGGAAAGGCAATGGCACAGAGCCCCAGGTAGATTGCATATCCTGTATAGCAAAAGCTGGCAGTGTCTCCTTCTGTGGGAGCTAAAACTCTCTGCTTGAAAAATAAAGACAATAAGAAACACTCAAAAGCCACTTCTGGTACTAGTGTATTTACTGTTTCTCACTTTGAAACCAGAAAGTGCTTGTGCCTTTTAAAATTCTAAACACACACAAAGCAGAAAATGTAATCATTTAATTTTGTAATGAGACCCAGGCATAGGAACCCATGAGGATTTTCTTCCCCATGTTGAACTCCACATTTCACACCCAGAGAAGCCACATGCTGGCTTTGGCTCCCAGCACCATCCCCGAATGCCTTCTGGCTTGGACAGGAGAAAGCTTTCTCTGGTTACCTTCAGGCTTGTCCTTGGAGTGCAGGAGGAGAGGGAAGGGACAAATTTGTGTTGGCATCAGGAGAAAGCCCAGTGCCTGAGCCCCTCGCTAGAAAGTGAGCGCACAGTACTACAGGTGATGCTGAGTTTTCCATCTGCCAAAATGTCAGTGCCTGCAAAATCACTCCTCTCTCTGGAGACAGCAGCAGAAGGTCCGTTGCTGTTCCTATGCTCCTTTAGGGATGCTTGGTAAAACACAGAAGGCAGCAGTGGTCAGAGTAAACATTACCAGTCCCACTCAGTGCTGTGTGCTGCTGCTCTGCTCCAGCTTTCAAAGCACAGTGAAAATCGTCTGGTTTTGCTGGTGGATGCAACAGAAGTTACAGATTCGGTGGAGACTGAGGAAAGAAAAAGTAGCAGTACCCAGATACAGATCCCTGCAGGCACAATGCTTGCTGGAGACATGACCACAAGTAGCTGCTCTCCTCCCTGGTTATTTCCAGAGCACGGGAATTTCTCTTGTGTGAAAATGCCACTGGTTGGTTTGCTTTGTTGACAGCCAGCTCAAAGCATGGTTATCTGTATCTGGATGGACTTACTAGTGCACCAGGCTTCACACCTGCAGCTGGGAGTCCGTGTGCCCTCATCTTTCCCCTAATTGCTCCCAATACATCAGTGACAGGGAGGAAAGAAACAACTACTTTCAGAAGAAGAATTGGGCTAAACCCAAAGGTGAATGATCGTTTAATGTGGGCAGTACTTCACACAGAGTCAGGAGGAAAATGATCCAAAAGGCCTACAAAATTCCTGGGGCAGTAATCTTAGCTGCTGGAAGCACGTACATGTTTTGAAGTGATTCTCTGCATTTGTCAGAGCTGGACTTCATTAAGGAAAACAAATGACTTTTTTACTCCAGGAGCATCCTGCCCCGATACCAACATCAGAGAATCAGTCCTCACTTGACTTTTATCGTTGCCTGTGGTACAGCTTGTGTGCAGAGGCAAAGGACACGGCCACGAGGCAGAAAAACATCGACATAGCAAGGTGCTGCATGAGGGCACGCGATGTGGGGTCACTCCGTTACCCAGGCAAAGGAGGCTCCAGGCTGTCCTGTCCCTGCCAGAACTGGGCAGGGGGGGGAGGGTGTTCAAACTGAAGCAAGGATAACTGTAAGCTTCAGCCGTGCAAGGAGAGGCAAGAAACTCTGGGCTCTTTGCTCACAGTCATTTCCCCTCCTTCAGCATCACTGGCTCCTGCCGTGTCACCGTATGCCTTGTTCGCAACGCTGAGGAAGGGGAGCCGACGGAGGTGATTCCCTTACGCTTCGGAACCTTTCTAGCCTGAACAAAAGACTTATTACTTCTGACATTGGATTCCTGTGTCTGATGAACCCCTGGCTTCTCTAACTTGAATGAGTACTTTGATTCATAGCAGAGCTGATTTCAGTTGGTGGTGTTGAAGCGTTGTCATCATGGCATCGTTCAACACAGGATAGGAAGGTGACCAGGAAAAACTGAAATTAATAGTGCTTTCATATGGCCTTCCTAGAAGAGACTGAACAAAAAAAGCCATAACTGCAGAGGAAATATTACAATGTCTGTATGGAAAGGATTCATGCTGCCATTTGCTCTCTGGTTCATTGTATTTGCTTTCTACCACCCCCTTTACCGTAAGATAGTAAATTTTCAGAAACCTCTTCTCCAGTGATTTTTCACCTCTGTTTCATTGGCTCAGATGATTTGCAGTGACTTAGATAACGTTTAGTGAAAGAAAAGAACCTGAATGAGATCAAACGTTATTTTCTTTGACAGAACACGTAAAAGCAAATGAACAAAAATATATATAAAATACATGGTTAATATCATTGTATGTTCTTCATTTTGTTGGGCTACTAAATGACACAGACTGTAAAAGGAGACATTATGTAAATCCTGTGTGAACATATGGCATTTTTTTTCCCCTTCTGAGATTGCAGGCTGAGTCTATGCAATCCTGTTACCAAAATGAGCCTTGTCGTCTGAGGAGTTGCACTTAATGACAGTTGTCAGTCATCACTGGGTACCACACTCAAGGGACATCTTGATATGTCTGTGACAGACAGATTAGATATTGTCTGGAGAGGGTTACACAGCAGCTGTAAGAAAGCCCTAGCTGAGAGGAAATAAGGATTGAAAAAAAGAGCGAGGAAATCAGATACAGCTTTTCCAGCCCCTGTTCTCGGGAGCAGATGATCCTTCTGCTCAGGTATGAGCCGTGTGTGTCTGAAGCTAATGGCTGAACGGGAGATGGCTGCTGCTGTGATTTAACTTCAGTCACCTGGAGACGCTTTGTTGTGCTCAGACCTGGGCAGATGGAAACTGTCTCTTCCCCCCAAATAGTTTGCAATTTAATAGGTTTTCCTTCCCATTCTTCATACTCTTCTACACTGAGGGCAAATGTAATGAGCACAGCTATGCCTGAGGCAGAGAGACTGAAATCATTTGGCACTTGTGACTTCCATCGCCAACTGCGGGAGGTAGCGGAGGGATGCTCCCACCCTGTCCTCGTGCCCCGGCAGGGACCTGTTCAGCGACGGCGGAGATCGGGGGCTGGCGCAGGACCCTGCTCCCACTGCCGGGCTCCTGCTGCTGGAGAGCCTGAAGGCAGCCCCGTGGCTCCCGGTGCAGGTGTGCCTACAGGGAATGCCTTCCAAATAGCTCTTTGCCTCTCTCGACCTTGTAAATTGGCCATGTGGGAGCCAAAGAGATGCAGGGGTCAGCTCAGGAGTCTACGCACACGCTGCTCTCACAAAGACGTGCTCTCTATCTGTGCATGACCAGGGGCTGAGCCTGTCAACCAGAGAAAAGGCTTTTCATGCATTTCTAGTAATAGCCACAAGGTCATTCAATGTGGGTACGGGCAGCAGGGGATGGGATTTGGAGCCTCTGCGGCAAGAGTCCTTCATCTTTTTTCAGCCGAGGGTCAAACGAGACTACAGAGAGGGAAAAACAAATGGGACACCAGCCCCAGGAGACCTGAGGCAGGAGGACAGCGGAGGTTCACCGAGACAGTGGGTCGCAGCACACCTAACGCTGCTCATGTAAAGCTGAGCAGTGAAACTGCAGCGTACGGGGCCGATAGAACTGCTCCCTGCCCCCTCACTGCCACAGCGATGATGACGGGTGACCCTGGCTCCACTCCGTGGGATGCCCAGCCTCGGGAAAGCCGCCTGCTCCCGGATGCTGCTGATACCTCCCAGCAGCCCAGGAGGCTGCAGCCGGAGTCTTCCCCGGCGAGCTGCTCCCTGGGGACCTGCCCTCTGCTTGAAGCAGCTTCCTTCTCCTGTGAAGTCAAGACGCTCCAGGAGGATTCACAAGGTGCGACACACCCAACTTCATACTTTCAGCCTTGAACTTCGTGTCCAGAAAAGCAGATATGAACAGACACACTCCAGAACATTCCAAACCGTGTAAAAAGAAAGTAAATAAGTGACCTGGAATTGTGGAGGAAGGAAGAGAAAAATGCAAGATTTGAAGTTAATTAGCCCTTGAACTGTCGGGCCCAATTACCTCCAGCAGGCTCTGACATTTCAAAGATTAATTAGGGAGTTAGCTGTCACGTCTCGCAAAGGATCACCATTATGCCAGAGAAGATCTACCTGCTCCCTGCATACAATGTCTTGAAATTTTGCAATATGAAATTTTATCTGAAAGCTAATTGGGGACCTTTGGTAAATGCTTTCTGATTATTATATTCATTTTGAGGAATGTACTGTATTTATGAGCTGGAATACAACTGGCTGCTTTGAAGGAAAGGTTTAACTTGTTGGATGATGATTTTAAATACTCAAAGCTCCTGTGCAAAAGGCCTTTACATTCCTCTGTTCCTTTTGCAACACTCTTGTAGCATCCAGTATAGGTTATACTATAGTACTGTACCCAGTCTGTATCAGTTACTCAGCACGCATTCACTCCCAAACAGATCCATTGCATATTACGATGTACCTGTCCCTGACATCAGCCTCCCAAACCATTTCTGAGCAGCAGAAATGGAGCTTCCCAAACCTGAGTCAGCAGCGTACCACCACAGCAGCAAAAGCGGTTCCTCTCCCAGGCTGGACCGGCGAGGGCATAGCCGGTGGAGCAGGGGATGGGATTTTTGCACTCTTCTCCACAGCTCATTGGCCTTGTTTGTGTTGGTGCCCCCAGCTCAAAAGGCACATTGGAAAATGGGAGAGGTTGCAGTGGGGGGCTATCACCGTGCTTAGCGAGTTGGAAAATCCAGTCTAAGGCCCTGCTTTGAAGGGGAGGGCACACCAGGCTGTCTCCAGAAGCTCCTTCCAACCCGATCTTTTCTAGGATGATAGGATTTTTACCCCTGTGTTCTTCCCCAGGACAGACGAGCTCCCTGTAGGGCTGGAAGAAGAGTTTTCTGCTCCTTGGTGCAGCGCTCTCTGCAGCAGTGAACCAGAACCATACCTGTGAGTGTGTCCATAACGTACCATTAAAAACGTTGTTGTAAGCACCTTAGCAGATGAAAAAACCTCCCTGCCTCGGAACAACTGAAGTGTAAAGCACTGATAAAGTGAATCATGGAACGGGTCCTTCAGAAAAAGTGGAACAAAAGCAAAAGAAAGGAAAAGGAAATGAAATCCTGTTTTAGACACAAAATGGTTTCTGGCTTACAGCCATCTGGATATTTTTAACATGTCCATCAATATCGTCTCTGTGCACAGCAACTGCCTGATCTGTGACTCTGTATTTATGTTTTCGTCTCTCCCCCAGTGACCAAAGGGTGTGTTTGAAAGAGTAATTTGGTCAGACCTAGTTTTATTTTCCTTTATTGTCAGGGGGTACTTATTATGTGAAAGCTGAGCCGTGGAGAGGTGGGACCTCTTGGGAGGTGGTTGTTTCTGAGGTCCTTTTGATGTCTGTGGGGAGGGGGTTTCCACGGCCATGGCAGAGCTGTGCGCAGTGGCTGACCTCCTGCACAAGCACGCTCAGCCCCGGCACAGCGAGCTCCGGGGCAGCCAGTGAACGTGCTGCCCAACCCTTGCCACCAAGACTGGAGTCAACGATAAGCTATCTGATCTCATCCAGCTGAGGTACATGTCTACAAGGCAGCACAGCAGCTCTCCTACCAGCAGTATAACCACCTAATCCCACCTTCAGGCAGTGCCTGGAGCAGAGCTGGCCAAACCTCTGCAATCCTGAAAGGTACATACCAAAGGCTTCGTGCAGCCAAGAGCTGCCAGGGATGCCTGGAGAGCTCTGCGTGTGCGTGAGTGGGCACACAGGTGTGATGGGGGATCCCCGGGCACGGGTGTCAGGAGCTCCCCCAGCTTCCTTGGGCCAGGCTGGCTCACCCTGATCTGGCGTCTAGCTGGAAATAATGTCCTTGGTATTGTACAGTAGGAATTCGTTCTTTCTGTGAATATCTTAACATGCAAAGGAATATGACAGCAGAAGGGATAGTTCTTCCCATTTCAAAGGCAGCGTCCTGAGGAGGTTAAGGCAAGGAATCACCCTAGCCATCTTCAGCCATCTCAGAATTAGATGGTTAAGCCAAGGCAAAACCCTCTCTTTAAAATGTTTTTTTATAATAGGTTCTTCCAAGGAGTGCTTCATCCCACCCCAAAATAGGTGGGACGATTCACCCTCCATCAGCTGTAAGGAGAACCTACACAGCCACCTCCAGTGAGTCCTGTGGTGTTTGTGGGGCCCTGCCCCAGGGCTCAGGGGATGACCCTGACTCAGCATTTGCCATCGCTGAGAGTGGAACATGAACTTGTAAAAACCTAGAAATAGGAGTGATAGATACACTCTTCTTGCTTTCCTCTCCGAGTGACCCGTTCAAGGTCACATAGAGTTGGCAACCAGACCAGGAAATGATGTGCCCCAACCACAAGCCTGTTTTTTTTTCTCTCGTGCTTTTCTAAACATTTTCAAACCGACCAGGAACAGATCAGGAAAAAAAAAAAAAAAGCCAGAGATTCCAAATGCCTTCTAATCTTCTGTACCATCAATGCCGTAGTCATAAATACCTGCTGGAGCCAACCCAAGGCTGGTTTTCGATTTCATCTTTCAAGGTTTGTTTTTTTTAAAGTCAAGAGAAAAACTAGTTCCTCTACAGACAACAGTTAATCATTAATGGTATGAGCAAAACATAACATACTTGACCCCATGACGTGGTAGAAGAAGCATGTAAGCGGAGATGACAGGATATATTGGCTTACGCTTCTCCCGGACAAATCCGCCTTGCTGTGGGAAGGGAGGAACTAAAATCTTTATTACCTGAGCTTAGTAAGGATTTTGCATTTGGAAGAGAGTAACTGGGTACTTTAAGGCTGCTAGCGTGTAGCCACTACCATAATTCTGTCTAATAAATGCAAAGTCATTGATGCTTTGTTCTGGATGTCCAGCATCCAATGGGGCAGTGCTTAGTCAGCCTGAAGTTGCTGACTCACTGACTTTGCTTTTGGAGGCACAGCCCGAAGCTCAGGCTGAGACGTAGGACGAGCTGGCCGGCGAGCAGGCTGTGATCGGCATCCAGCGTGATCCTCCGTCACCTCACAGGCACTCGGAGATGCCGCACGAGAGATGCGTAGCTGGGTCCTCTTGGGGCCTGACCCAAGGCACCGAGTACCCTCAGCAGCTCAGGTTCGGAGGGTGTAAGGATGCTCGGTACATTGTGCACCCAGCCCTGTATTTTCCAGGGACAAAAGAGGCGGCGTTCCTTCATCAGGCTTTGCACACACGAATCTTTCAGAGAAAATCATAGATTTATTTTACGAATTTACCCATCTAGCGCTGTGCAGCTCTGGGCTCACCTGCACTTTGAAATAATAATAATGATAATGATAATGATAGTGATGATGATGATAATAATAATAAGAAGAAGAAGAAGAAGAAGAAGAAGAAGAAGAAGAAGAAGTAGAAGAAGAAGAAGAAAAGCGGAGGTTTTGGTTGACGTCCGCCTGCAGGGCGGTGCGAGGGGCGATGCCACCTGCTGGCGACAGAAAGCCCAGTCCCCTCCCTGCCTCCACGCCAGGGCTATCGCGATTTTTAACACCCGCGTGGGCAGGCCTGGGGCTGGGAGTGGGGGCTGGGGGGGTGTCCCGATGCCGGGCTGAGGGAGCAGGATGGGAGCCGTCGTGGCTCATCCCTGTGGGAATGACGGAGCCCGTGGGAAGCAGAGAGGGCACACCGCTCGGTTTGGGTGGAAAGCGGGCAGTGCTGGGCAGCGGGATGCCCTCTCTGCCCAGACAGCTCCACGGGCACCGTGGAGACCTGTCTCCCACTTCTGCTGCTGCCACAGGCTCTCTGTGAGCTCTCAACGTAACAGCTTTACGTTCGTAGCCGCCGAGTTCCCCGTTGGCAATGGAGGAGCACACAGGAACAATACGACGACACAAAGAGAAACTCAGAAACGAGCCCAGGAGCAGGGACTGGAAATCATGATCTTCCCACCCCGTCGGGACTGCTGCCTGCTCAACACTGTAGTCAGGCTCCTCTTCTCCTCCCTCCTGTGTCTGGTTCTCTCAGCTGAGGGATACAACTTCAACAGCCACACAGTCCCTTCCAGCCTCACTTAGACCTTACAGGACACGTCCAAGCCGATGGGGGACACGTCTGAAATACAGGCAAGAGCTGTAAACCATGCAGTCGTGCTGGGAAGGGAAGGTGGGCAGCACGTCTGTGCCGGGGCCCCTCCTGTCCCATGGGCATGATGGGCACACCTTCTCCTCCAGACCCTCAGAGACCACAGGAACCAAACAATGCGCCCTCTGGCCACCAGATCATTTCGGCCAGAGGCAGCCAGGGCTGCCTAGGACTTCATGAAGGGTCTAGAGAACAAGTCTTATGAAGAGCAGCTGAAGGAACTGGGTCTCAACACTGTAGTCAGGCTCCTCTTCTCCTCACTAGTCTGCAGAAGAGGAGGCTGAGGGGAGACCTTACTGCTCTCTACAACTACCTGACAGGAGGTTGTGGTGAGGCAGGTGTTGGTCTCTTCTCCCAGGTAACTAGTGATAGGATGAGAAGAAATGGCCTCAAGTTGCATCAGGGGAGGCTTAGATGGGATATTAGGAAAAATTTCTTTACTGAAAGAGTGGTCAGGCATCGGAACAGGCTGCCCAGAGAGCTGGTGGAGTCCCCATCCCTGGAGGTGTTCAAAAAACGTGCACTTCGGGACATGGTTTAGCAGGCATGGCGGTGTTGGGTTGACGGTTGGACTTGATGATCTTAGAGGTCTTTTCTAACCTTTATGATTCTATGATTCTATGATTCATGTACATCTGACTTGGATGTGGAGTCAAGTTCGGAGCTGGGACTGAACATTTGCCTGCCTGTTCTCTCTTCTTGCCCTCTGAGGGCTCAGCTGTGTCTCTTTCCCAAATGCTTTGGTCACACTAAAACTGGTTTGCTTTGGTTGCTAAAAACAGTGGGAAGGTGGAAGAGGTGGGCTTGGGGAGGCAGATACAGCAATTCCAGAGTTAGTGAAGGTTTGACCCTACTCAGTTTACAATGCACCTTAGCATCTACAGTCTTCCTAAAGATTATGCATTGCACTCTGAACTCTAGCTGGTGGGTGAGGCACACTCTGGCACAGTAAATTTTTTGCAGCTTCTTATTCAGAGCAAACAGTTCTGAAAGAAGTAGTAGATGGTAAAGTGCGTACAGAAAATCTCCTGTAGCCAAGCTGCTAGCCCTATGGCAAGACTAGCAACTGTTGAGAGGGTTATGCAGGGACCTCCATCTACGGGAGATGCTGAAAAAATCCTGGGTCATTCTTCCAGACTTCAGGGAAGCAATTTTCACCTTGAAGGACTGCTTTGGGCTGAACTCCCCAGAGATGAATAAGACAGAGGGAGAGAGGGAGAGTAGGAGACGGCCCCATGCAGCCGGTGGCCACGGTGCCACCATGCTCTCCCTCTGGCTCATCAATCACCTGCGTGTGATGGCAGGGGTCAGGACCACGAGGCGTCACCACGGGACTGCAGCACAAGACAGAGGGCAGGCACCCACCGAGTGACTCCTGTGTGCTGTGCCAGGTGCCTGAATCCTCACAGCAGGTTAGTGGGTGCCGCTGCTCACTGCCCTGCTACTTTTCACAAGGGTGTTGGGAGAGCTGAGTATCCTGAGCTCCTGGAGCCCCGGGAGCTGAGCGCCCAGCTCTGCCCTTACCAGCACCCTCCCAGGACCAGGGTGGCACAGGGGAAAGGCAAGAGAAAAGAGATGCTTCGTGCCTGGGCAGAGACTGGCTGATTTCAAGAAGCATAAAAAACAGTTTCTGGATTAAAATATCCTCAAACGCTTTCTTACTGCCGTTTCTTGTGGGTACAGCCTTGATTAACGGCAGCAGGCTCCTACCTGGCAGCTGGAATAGCTGCTCAAAACAGCGCGAGGGAGTGTGTCCGGCGGAGACACACTGATACCCTGCATAAAGTCACAAGACAGAAAATGGGGGCATGAGAAGGGCCGTAAACCACTTAATTGCTTGCGTAACTCAGCTGAGGAAGCTACAAAGAAGAACTTGCCGTTCTCGGCCGTTTGCCCCAGCGCTGTGTGCAGCCAGGGAAAGAAGAAGTGAAAGGAAGAACCTCCTGCTTGGGTACCATAGGGAAGCATGGCGCTGCTAGAAGAAGTCAAAGCTTAAGTTTGCAGTGACCAGGCCAAAAAGGTACACACTATATAAAAGCACTAAAGCAGCCCTGCCTAATGGTACGCGCAACAGGAACCTGCGGTGCAGAGAGGGTCTGACCTCATTGGCCAAGTTCCCTTCTAACCTGCACTCTGACCCTGGGCAAGTCCCTTCACCTCTGTGCTCCGCGCTGGTCTGCTCAGATTTCAAAACTTCCAGGCTCTCCCCGTGCATTTGACGTGGTGCCTAGGACTGCTGCAGTCCTGCTATAAACAAACTGGTGGCGAGGTCTCTTGCAATGACCATCAGCCCCAACTGAGCGAGGCAAGCCCCTTATAACCTCACTTTGCTTGAAATATTTTATTTTGTACAGCTCTTTCTGTGAAGTAACCCTTCATCGCGGCATCAGAGACCTGGAAAATCTGACGCTGTATTCAGGAGCTCCAGAAAACATAATCCCTCAAAGCCTCATGACCTACTTCATCGCATCTTGGAGGCCAGGCCATGTTTCTTTGCTAGAGGAAAGCTGGCTGCCGAAAAAAGTCAGATTTCAGTTATTATTGAGTTCCCACTAATTTAATTCCTTAGTGTTTTATCAGTTACTCTTTCCTTCGTCATCCTTCCCTTAGTTTGTCTAAATTAAAGTCTGAAAGGACTCTTACTCACTTTTGATTAATGTTCGTTCCCTCTGCTTATTAGCTGCCCTCATCTCTCCCATTTTCTGAACGGTTCTGAGTGTCTTTAAAAGAAAACACTGTATTATACTCAATTTATAAATATATCTGGTGGTACTGTATATAATCACTCTGGATGCAAATAATTACTTTTACATCACTTTTTTTAACATGTGTTCAATCCCCGTTCAGGACCCTGACTGCGACCGAAGAAATGATCCTGCCTCCGTCACTCTCGGTCTGTACAATACCTGTGTGACTGTACATGGAGAAAAAAATGCATTGGACCCTTTCTGGACTGGTGAAGCTTCTCTGCTGGTGCCCTGTAAAGGGTGTTACCCAGCCTAACCTAGGCCCTGGTATACAGCGCACTGTACGTGGAGGAGGCATTGGCTGTCCCGGGACCTGAAGGCTCCTTCCACCTGGGCAGAGCCTGGTGGGCTCCAGCAGATGAGCTCCAGCAGCTCCGGCGGGCTCTTTCCTGGCAGAGCCCTGCCTGTCCCTGCAGGACAGAGCAGCCCTCAAAGGCCTGAGCAAACCCTAGCACTGCGGTACAGTCAGACAAAAACCAAATCCCATCATGCAAACCAAGTGGAGGGCGTGGAAAACCCCGGCATGACCAACCTCCCTGGGACTCTTTTCTTTCTAACCCAGCAATCACTCCATGGACGTCAGTGAGACTATCTGAGCAACCCCTCCTGAGTGGGAAGGGGAAATGAATATTTAGATTCCTCTGGAGAGAAAAATTATCAGCAGAGATAGATATAGCTGAACTGACGTGGACATACCATTGTTGCTACTGCTAACCAGGGAGTAAACGGGGTCACTGCGGTCTCCTCCGACAGCATCCGACTGTATCTGGGGCACCAGAAATCTTAGGGCTAAGGTTTGACTGCAGGCTACCAGACCTGTTTATACCGGTTGTCAGTATAAGACCAGACTTAAATTGAGGAAAGTTAGAGGAAAGGTCCTATGGGTGGGCAGGAAGGTCCCATCCCCAGGATGCTGCTAGCCGGGAGGTGGCCACCAGCCCCAGCCGGGGCTCCGGGCTGCCCCAGGGAGTGGGGTGGGCTCTGGGGGTAACCCTTGCTACATCACCTACTCTCTACCCACTCCCTCGGCACCTTCAGGGGCTGGATGACTCACTGGGATTTGCCAGATGCAATGTCTGTGGCTGCTGCTTCTTCTGGGCTTTGTCCCCACTTGCTCCTCCTCGTTAATGAGACCAGCATGGCTTCCAGTGTCGCAAAGTGGCCAGCCTTGGCTGTACTACATTATTTTCACCCATGAGACTCATTTCTGTCTTGGAGCAGAGGTGTGACTGGGGTGTAATTCCCAGGCCTAATCATTCTGGGTTTTTTTTCCCTCTGTGATAAGGAGAGCGGTTGACTTTATTGTCTGATGGACATTGCAGGCATCATCAGTGTCCAGGATCTCTCTTCACCCAGCAGCTTATCTCAGGGATCCCTGTGGGCTGCCAGTCCAAGGACAATAACTGGTTGGTTGGTGCCGTAAGCAGATTTTGCTCTGCTCCATAGTCCCCTCATCAGAGGGAGCACTGCAATAACGTGCCAGCCCCAGCCCTGCAGTGACCGCCACGTATCAGCAGCTCCAGGCTGAAGCTTACTGAAGTGTTCTCAGCCTCCACAACTGCCCTGGGGAGCTCAGGGACTTCATAGGACATCACGCGCTGGTGAAGAGAGATCTTCCCTCTGCAGCCTGAGTTACTGCGGAGACAGGTTATCATTTTTTTTCTGATGCCAGTGTTTACCTTAAACAGCTTTTCCTCCTCTCTCAGGAATTTGCAGAGGGCAGTGGCAGCTCCTCTTGGCTTTTCTTTGGGTATACCACAAACTTCAAGTTTCTCCTTACAACAGTCTCCATTTCCTTGGTCAACTGGTTCGCCCAGTACTGGTTCTTTGTGGGGCACTCTGCTTTTGTAACTAACAACAGTGTTTGTGTGGTACTAGAGCACTGCCTGGATCTGTCAGAGAGACACCACACAGTATCGCCTTCCTTGCTTGGTTTTCTCATGGGCAGGGACTCATAATCCTGTAACTCAATCATTATTATCAGTAAATGGGCCCCTGTGCAGTCTTTCAGGTGAAGTGCAGACAACCAGAGCTACAAACCCCAGAATATTTGTCTTTCCAGGACAAACAAATAGATCCTTCCTCATTTTCAAAGTCTTTCTCTACACTCGTCCTAAAAATGTGTGAAAGTGGATTTTGTTGGCCTCGTTTGTCTCCGCTTGGAAATGTGCCCAGCATATTGTTCTACATCTTTGCCAGGATAAGCTCTGTTAAGTTATTCCAAGTATTTATTTTGGTATAAATACAGGCATGCTGATCTCCAGGTCTGGTGCCCTTTTCTCCCCCTAGTTTACTTCAATCTGCCTTGTATGTTGTGATCATTTGGAGAAAGTGTTGAGGCCCAGCTTAGGTTTCTGTTAAGTCTCTAAAATCACTGTGTGTCCTTGATGTCCCACAAGGAACCAGATCAGCCTTGGATGGAGGGAGGAGGTCTCTGGCACCTGCAACCCAGACTGCTGGGAAGAAGCTATGGGACCAACTGAGGCAGTTGTTAACTTCAGCACTGGGTGTGGTGTGTCTAGCGGAAACCCACTTCGACAACCTCATCTACTGAGAAGGCAGCAAAATAATCTCCCTTTTGTACTACAGGGATTTTTGGTTTAATTACTAGAACAAAATTATGATTGCAGGTGGGAAGTGCATTGGATGGAGATGGGAAAACCTGATTGTTTGAGAGAATTATCCCGAAACAAATTCATGAGAAGAGAGGAAAAGGAGATTATAAAGAATCAGTGGCTGTGTTTTCTTTTCTTCTTTCAGTTTTCTTTCTATTTAAACAGATAAGATCTATGTCTCATCCCCAGTAGCTGAACTCAGAGTGAATAGTGCAAGACTCTCTCCATACTTTTCATGGTAGGAGCTCTCAGAAAGGTTTCACTTAGTGCCAAGTGAGTCCAGGACCATCAGTGATCATTGGGCCCAGGGTAGGGGGTCTTCTGAGGGTGAAGATGGAGCAGACACGAACTCTTCCCAGGACGTGCTTGGCAGGACAAAGAAAGCAGCTCTGCTGTCATCTTTGCAGACCAAGATGTTTGTGGGGCTTTGGATCTGATGTTTGGGGACCCAAACTCAGTAAGGTAAGGAGACACCTTCTAATATTCAGCCAAAGTATCTGTTTCAGGACATGGTGGAGGAATGTATTTTTTTGTTTTGGAGTAATTGTCAAGAACTGGTTTTGGTGTAATTCTGGAATAGCTGCACCTGTAAATTTTCACATTTGGGCAAGCCTTGCACTGCTAAAAATCTGTATTACCCCAGTGAACAGAAGAAAATAAAACTAGATTTCCACTATAAGCTTAATCAGGGTAAGGGCCTGGCCTGGAGAGGAGTGACTTCGCTCAACTCAACACACATTAAGGGCACCAGATTTGGTGCTGAGCTCTCCTTGCCAAGGCCAGGCACCTTAACCCCTCTCAACTTAAGCATCTAAAAATAGAGCAATTTCAGCTCGGATTCACCTTATGCAGCACCATCCCTCCTCCGTAAGCCATCCCATGTCTGTCCACGGTCAGCACAGAGAAACGAGCATGGGGAGAGCGTTGGCTCACCCACCAGGCACTGATCCTGGCTGCATGAGAAACCCAGATGTTCGGCTGAGGCTGAAGTCAGCTTTCAAATGGTGCAAGCTAAAAGAACCCAATGCCAACCCTAGAAGTCACACTTGAAAATCATGACTGTGGATTTTAACCCAGGTTTCACTGCTGTGGCCAGTGGAGGCTCTATGGGAAGCGTGGAGACTACAGGACAATGGACATGAAACCTAAGGAAAAAAAAGTGATGAAAAACTTAACACAACTGGCCTTTTCTTAGTCAAGTAGTCACCCCGATTACTGCAGCACGCCGCTGTTGGCCTGCTGGTATTTTAATCAGAGGGTCCCACAAGCATGTTGAACTTAATGTGTATTAAACACCCCAGCCAGGAATGCAGGCAGCATAGACACGAACACTCGAAGATGAAGTGCCTCTTGATGTGTTTTCCTGTTTAAACAAAACCATGTACTCGCTAAACACAGCCAAGGAAAGAGGCAACAGCCCTTGGCAAGCAAGCTTATCTGCAGCATGCTCTCGGCGAGCGTTTACTCAGTGGGTTTGAAAAGTGTACCAAGTATATTGACATTATAATGCCATGTTCGTCACGTGTCGTGCAAAGCAAGAGGGAGGGCTGGCGATCTAATCACTGGCCCCAGAGTTACTCTAACTCAGGACGTAGTGATTTCTTTGCAAATAGCTGGTGCTCGGAGGAACTGGATTAATTTCCAGGCAAATTTACAATTAAATGAAGTTCTGCCACCAATCAAAGATCTAATGACAAAGCAAACCCAGGCTTGGGGGGCAGACGAGGACCTTGCTTGACAGCTCGCAAGCCCTGCCTTGTTGCAGAGAGACGTGACTACCCAGGAGAAACAGTGTCATTGATACACAGCCCCCAAAACAGCATCTGGATGTCAGTGGAGATGCAAAGGTCTGCCTGAGGCAGGACAGACACCCTACTCCCTCCCTTCCTGCATGGAAGCAAAACCTTGTCCCCAGGCTGAAGACTCCCCTCCAGCACATTCATGGCATCCTGCTTTTGGGACAAATGTAGGTAAAGGCAGGATTGCCAACCACCAACATCCAGCCACTTCCTTCCCATCGTGAAGTTGCCAAAAAACCCTGCTATGTGAAAAAAATCACATACGTGACACTCTCTTTATTTTGCTTTTTGGTTACAGTGCATGATCTCACTCTTTCCCTGAAACCGTGAAGCCACAAGTTGGAGTGAAACCCAGATGCTCAGCTGGCCTCTGGGCAAGAGTTCTGTGTGGAGGCACAGCAAAACACAGAGCCAGCCCAGGGTCACTGAGAGGCGTAGCGACCTTCTGAGCTCCAGCACATTGTGACAACCTGCTTTTCTAATGAGTCAATGCAAAACTCCAAATTTCCTTAGATGAAGGTGGTCTGGGAGCCCTCCCCAGCCCCGCATCCCCATGCAGCAGTGTGCGTGACCTCCCTGCGTTGCCCCAACACCCAGGCAGCAGCCTGAGGCCAGATCCCTGGAGAAGGGAAGGGAGTGGCTTTGCTCCTCAAAGGCAGACAAAACANGCAGTAGCAAGGCCATAAGGGAGAGCACGCACCCCAAGGACGGCACTGCAGGGTCCGAGCTCCTGCAGCATGGCCACACGGTGTTCAGGGAAAAAAAACAGACTTGAGTACCTCTAGGTTTGCTTTATTGACAACTCAGAGTTGTGCCATCACCTGGGTGAGTCGCAAAGCTCAACACGCTAGACCAGTTTATATACATTTCTTAAACCAATTACATCAAGTCTAGAAGCTTCAGAAGTTTCTAAGCAACCGTCCAGGTCTTTAAATAAATAATTTATTAGGTTCTTTCTATTCTTCTGTCTTAGCAGAATTCTCCCTCGCTGGTTTCAGCTCCCACTTGGTTTCAGGGTGCCTCGGGATTGTTGGCTGTCCTTTATCTTCTTCTGTGAATTCTGCTTGGTACAATTCTGAGAAAGACTTCGAGAGACTTCAAGATGTTCTATTAAAAGTGAAGTTAAAGCAAACAGTTTGCTCATACAAAAAGTTTCCCTCTGTACTGCGATACACCTGTTTTAGATAATTAATCGTCTTTTGTTAATATTGTCTTTGTGTGATTAGCTTGACCGGGTTCTAAGCCAGCCTCAGGTGGGTCTGTACAAGGAAAAAGGCTGAGAACAACATCTCAGGCCTTTCGAGCAGCATTCTGGTTGCATTTAACCTTATACTATAGCTAACTTCTACTAACCTAAATTCTTAAGCTTTTCGAGTAAATACAAAATTTTCTACACGTGACCACCCTGCACCTCCTCCATGCTCAGAGGGAGCAAAGATGCTTCACCTCCCCTGGATGCTGCTCCATGTCTCATGCTGGCCAGGCTCAGCTGCTCGCCTGGTTTCACCCAAAATCTTCATCCTGCTTGTAAACACAAAGCTTTAAAAGCATGGCAGTTAGACATCTTTCACAAGCTTTTTGGAGCCTGATCATCAGGACTTGGAGTTTCAAGTTTTCTTCCCCCACATCTAGGAGAAAAGGAAGAAGCTGGAACAAGAAGTTGCAATGCTGCTAAAGCTGCACGACTCCAGCATCTTGGTCCTTAACAAAAGCTCCAAACACTGGGATTCAAGATGAAATAGTTCAGATTGACAACGTTGTATTAAAAGCACTAGATACATTTTCACTCTTATTATTCTATTACTCTCTGTGTGTCTGTACTTGTGATGACACATCCTGCCTCTCAGATAAGGAACCAGACTTTGAAGCCAGGACTTGAATTAGGTTTTGGTGTTTTATCCTTTGGAGGCATCTCCGCCTGTTTGATTTGTCTCTTCCCACCTGAAAAAGAAATATTCTCAAACCGGGAAAGCTCTGCTTTTCCCTCGGTTCTCTTTCAGTTCCAGCTTGTTTTGGCTCAGTGCCTGTTTATGCTGTCCAAAGCATCACCCGCAATTCAAAGAACAGAAAAAGAGAAATCCATTCAATTTAAAAATTACATAAAATAAAAAGCGCTTTGGAAGGCAGCAGTCAGAGCTGGGCAGCATTCTCACCCTCTGGCTCTTAGGAGTTTCTTAACCTTAAGGATTATTAACAGAAAATTCATTTCCTGTTCTTACATAGATTTCATCTGCAATTTGTTGAGGGCTGTTTTTTGTTTTTTTCTGTTCTGAAAAGGTTTTCTCTTGTCTGTGTACACTGAGAAATTCCCTTTATATCTCCTGAGAAAAAGTAATATCTCTATTAAAATATAAGCTGTGGTGCTTATGGAGTCCCCACCATGCACCAGGGTGGAGGGACACCTTCTCTGGGTGTCCCTCTCCATCCAGCAAGAGGACGCCCTGGCTGCTCTGGAGCACATAATTTTTGCTAAACCTGGTAAAACATCTATTTGAGGGACCAGTATGCATATGGGCGTTCCTCCAAAGCTGCCTCCTCTGGCACAGAGCAAATTAAATTCAGTGTCAGCCCCAGGTCTGCTTCCCTCAGGGCCCTTTGAAAACCCTGGCTTTTATATAATGCCTCAGACTTGCAGCGGTTTACTGTAAAACTTAACAAGCTCAATTTGGTTGGTTTTCTTTCCTTTTTTTCCCCAGACTTAATTTGTCTCAGAGCATACAGTCTTCACCATATCCCAAAATAGTCTGTTTTGAGCAAAAATGTAGCAATGCAATACGTACACATGCAACCTCCTTAAGATGTCCTTCCATAAGGTCTCTTAAAAATCGTGCACGTTGAGCGAAGAGAGGTAGGGAAAGTCTCATCATGAGTTGGCATGGTAGAGATTTCAGTGGGATTTGAGCAGGGGGTGGTGCGTAATAAAAGTGTAGGTGTGGGTCATGGTTTTGGTAGCGTTAGGGTAACCATTGAGAGGTGGGGGAAGAGGAACCTGCACATCTCCAGCCTAAAAGGAGAGCAAGGAGGGGGTGAAAGGGTGTAAACCCCAGGCACCGATGTGGCCACTGCAGCAGAGGTGGGAGCAGGCAGGAACTTGGGGATGAGCATCGTCTCACACTGAGCTTGTGTCTCCATTTGTAATGAGGTGCACAAGAAATGTATGAATATAATTCCAGGGACGATCTGTCTGAAGTGTCATCGCAGGCAATTTCACTAATTAGGGGAAGTTTAAACATGGAGATGTGCCAGAGCTGATCTCTGTGTCCGGTTACCACTCTGCCTGGGAAATGCCAGCATCTCTGGGCTTGAACGCCAATGCAAACTGAGCAGCCATCTGCCACAGGCCCACACCAGCCGGACACAAAGCATTAGAGAGGAGGGGAGAAGGTGCAAGGAGTAGGGTAGCACTTTCTCCTCCTTTGGCTCTGAGCGCACAGATCCTGATACAGAAACACCCACTCACTTCCCCAGAAAAATGAAAATGTAAGGGGGGCTGAGCTGCTTTCCCAGCTTCAAACAACCGTTGAAATAAGGGGAATGCAGGGCTGCAGCATCACTCCAGCTCCTCATGCTGGAGGAGGACGTGGGAGAACTGAACCAGTCTCCTGTGTGCTGGGCGAGGAGGAGGAGGGCTGGGGCTGAAGGGAGAGGTGGACGACCTCACCGCCAATGGCTTTTTGAAGCCAAAATGCCTGACCTGTTACGGAAATACTGAATCAATTCAGGATGCTGAGAAAAATGCTGGTTAGTAGTGGAAGCAAGGAGCTCAGGTGAGGGGCTGATGAAGAAGAACCTTTAATTTGGAGCGGCTGAAAGGCCCTCCAGAGAAAGCCCAAGATGCAGTACAGTGGAAGCCAGGAACAGTTACGGAGACAGGGGCTGCAGATAGAGGCATGAGATGCCACCAGCTCTCAGATGTCGCGGCCACAGAACTCTCTCCTCCTGCTGATCAATAAAAAAGATGCAGAGAAAAAGAAAAGAAGGGAGGGAAAAACCCACGTTCCTTGGTGAATAATTCCTGAAGCATCAGCTCTTGGCTGTATTACCTGATACCAGCCCTCTCTGAACTTGCTCCCCTTCCATTCGCTTCCAATCAGTAGCTGTCGACCCGAGCTGTTACTTCACGTTGTTTTCATTGCAATAGGGTGAGGTGGCAGGATCTCCGCTGTGCTGTGCCTCAAGGGGCAGCCCGTGAGCAGAGGGCAATAGGGACCACGGTGGCGAAGAGGCTGCATGCCCCCATCTCACAGACACTGACCGCAATTTGTGCGCAGACAGAAAGTCTGGGAAAGGACAAGACGGTGAGACCGGGCCTCCTCACGATGAGCCGTTTGCATTTTTGCTCCCCCAACCAGGGCAAACCTTTATATTCTCTCTTCTCCCACATCACCATCGCTCCTCGCAGGAGTCTTTGAATCCTTTAAAAGTTTTAAAAGCCTTTGCACTTCAACTTTGGATTCGAGATCTACATAAGTATGTATATATATATAAGTATGTGTGGGTGTAGGCATGTACCTTAAGGAACTCCTAAACTAAAAGGCCCGTCAAGATTATGTGCTGAGTAAGCATTTCACTCCATCACCCCCAGCCTGGTCCTCCTCGCTGGGGGCTGATCCTGCACCCAGCCGGGTGATGCACAGCACCTTCTGCAGGCTGCTGGATCCCAGGGACGTTTTACCAGGGACAGGATGAGCAATAGCAGTTCTAAACCAAAAGAGGGTATGTTTAGGTTGGACATAAAGAAGAAATTCTTTATGATGAGGGTGCGGAGGCACTGGAACAGGTTGCCCAGAGAAGCTGTGGATGCACACAGCCCAGTGAGAGCAAGGGCTGTGGCACAAGGACCTGGAGAGGCTCTCCTGTGGCACAGAGAGCCATCCCCGCAGCACTGGGCACCCTGAGCCGTGCTGCACGCCCAGGGCTGCTCTGGCCCCTGTAGGTTCAGAAAGTGGCTCCTGCTGTTATCTTTGTTAGGGGGATCTTGTGAATTTTATGGACTATTAAGAATGACGTTTCTCTGACCATTTGTCAGAAGCGCCACAGCAAAAATAGTACCATTAAAAATGGATCATACACGTGACTTGAAACTCGAAGCCATTATGTGGGCTGCGTCTAAAATTTATACCTTAATATTGTGAGATGGGCTTATAAAGGAGCTCCATTTCAGATTCCCATTTTCATCTCTTCATGCAGCCAATGCTGAATGATTAGAAGCGCTTTTCCGACAGGCTCTTTGTTTACACCTTCAATCACTCATCCCTAAAAATCACCAAGTGAGTTTATCCCATTAGTCACCTAAGTACACAATTCACACCGGAATTCATTCTTTTCAGTTTAAGGAATATCTGTGGCACCTGGTAATTAAAGCTTAATTAAAAATCCTTGATTTCCCAAGAAACAATGCATCCCCCTAATAATATTCATTAATAATCTTTAACCATCACCTAAAAAATGCTTTTTTATCAGCTTGGCACGCTCAGCTTACTCAGGGTCAGGGCGCACATGCACCCAAAATGAATGGCAGCAGGCCGTAGTCTATGCGCTCATGACTCCGGGGAGACCTTATTGCAGCCTTTCAGCACTTAAAGAGGGCTTCCAAGAAAGATGGGGACAGGCTTTTTAGCAGGGCCTGTTGTGATAGGACAAGGGGTAATGGCTTTAAACTAAAAGAGGGTAGATTTAGACTGGATATAAGGAAGAAGTATTTTGCACCAAGGGTGCTGAAACACTGTCACAGGTTGCCCAGAGAGGTCGTAGATGCCCTGTCCCTGGAATCATTCAAGGCCAGGTTGGACGGGGCTCTGAGCAACCTGGTCTAGTTGAAGATGTCCCTGCTCAGTGCAGGGGGGTTGGACTAGATGACCTCCAAAGGTCCCTTCCAACCCAAAGCATGCTATAATTCTGTGATAGGCTTTCCAAAGGCTCTGCGTACACACTCAGCAAAAAACGGAGGTTTTACTCTCAAAGACGCGCTCACCTGTACACGTCATGCTTCCAGGCCCTCCAGAGAGGGAGGACCATCCGTCAGCTCCCTTGGTGAGCAGGCAAAGACATCCAGGCAGCGAGAGCCTTTCTCCCTGCACCGATTCTCATCTGCCTTGGTCTGTACTCACATTGAAAGCCCTGTGATTCCTTCAGCGCCTGCATTTGACTATTCTTACCGTTGACTGTTTCCAAATTATTAATGTGCCTAGCACCCGGTGCTGTGGCTTTGTCTGAAACCTTTTCCTTTGATCTCCATTGCCTTTGAAACTCTGCCTGGATGCTCAGGCAAGCCACACTGCTTTTCCTGCAAACCACCACCCTGCAGGATGATCTTTCTCTTGCTGAAACTGGTGCAAAAAGTCCTATAGACCCTCTGAAACTCAGACCACAAACTGACGCGTTGTTTTAACGTTTTGGGGGTTTTTTAAGAGCCTGGCTAGCTGTCTGTGCCTCACAAGCTGTGGAGCATCTCCTGAAGTCACCAGCAGCAGGTGAGAGCATCAGCATGTCCTCAGAGGCCCACAGCATCTCACACGATTAGATCCCTCTGTTACTGGTGTAGGTTTATGTCCTTCAAGTGCCATTCAGGAAAGCTTGAGCATCCTTACTGCAGGTGTTTGGGTGTACTGCAAAAATGACCACACCGTGCCAGATCAGCAGCTGGGTTGCCCAGAAAGCTGTCTGGGAAGCAATGTCTCCTACCAGAGGAGTGTCAGAAAAAGGATGTGCCGTAGCAATCTTACCCACGGTGTGTACCTGAACCCTCCAACCCAAAGCCGTTTAAAGATATCACGAGGCTGGAGTCTGAAGACAGGCTTTGGCATGCAGGAAGGACTGATCATTGCTCCCCGCCTTGACCTTAAATTCTGGAACGTGTCAAAGAACAAAACACAGGCGCAGGAAAGCGTCAGCTATGACTCTTAGCAAATCAAGTGGACTGGCTGATTACCTGTTGATGAGCAATTTAATTTGAGCTCAATTATACCCTCTGGAAGTCTGGCTCTGAGGGAGGTAATTACCCAAATCTCCTCCCTCTGATGGGGCCCTACCTCCCCAGCAAGCGGGGCGTGTGTGAAGCGGGTGCGAACTCTGGTGCCCACCAGCACCCCAGCAGCAGGCAGACGTCAGGCTGCCACCACAGAAGTCCTGGCCACTGCTCAGGGAGGAACACATCCCTGGCTGCAAAGTACAGGGAGGACCCACGCTGCTCGTCATCTTACACCACAGCACTTTTGAAACACCAGTTACTACGAGCTGTCTTAAGAATGCTTTTAATTCAGAAAAAAACCTAGTTTTCAGCCATGGGCTGAATTTCAAGGATGATGCTGTGTTTGGTTTGAGGGGAAGCCAGGAGATGGCTGGGGAACAAACACCCCCTGACATTAACATGAGCTGGCTGGGCCCCCGAGCTATCGCAGTTATATTTACTGGAGACTTTATCTTTCATGCCCAGTTTATATTTAGGCCTGGTTGTGCAAGGCTTTCCCATGCCACCGGGCATGTGCTCATTTCCTCTGACCTTAATGGCAGTGCTCACATGAGGGAGGACTCGCCAAGGTGAGTGGAGGGTGGCTTCTGGGCTTGTGTGAGAAAAAGCAAGGCTTTCAGAAAGGCGAAGGGCTACATCTTGGTTTTGGTATGGCCTGGATAAATGCCAGGTGCCCACCAAAGCCGCTCTATTGCTCCCCCTCCTCAGCTGGACAGAGAGAGGAAACATGATGAAAGGCTCGAGGGTCGAGATCAGGACAGGGAGAGATCACTCACCAGTTACCATCACGGACAAAACAGACTGAACTTGGGGAGAAAAGGGAGTTTAATTCATCACCGATCAAATCAGAGCAGGATAATGAGAAAATAAATCCAGATGTTAAAACACCTCCCCCCCACCCCTCCCTTCTTCCCGGGCTCAGCTTCCCTCCCGTTTCTCTCCCTCCTCCCCCCGAGCGGCGCAGGGGGACGGGGAATGGGGGTTACGGTCAGTTCATCNCACCTTGTCTCTGCAGCTCCTTCCTCCTCAGGGGGAGGACTCCTCACACTCTGCCCCTGCTCCAGCGTGAGGTCCCTCTCATGGGAGACAGTTCTCCACAAACTGCCCCAACATGAGTCCTTCCCATGGGCTGCAGCTCTTCATCAACTGCCCCAGCGTGGGTCTTTCCCAGGGGCTGCAGTCCTTCAGGAACAGGCTGCTCCAGCATGGGTCCCCACGGGGTCACAAGCCCTGCCAGCAAACCTGCTCCAGTGTGAGCTCCTCTCTCCATGGGTCCACAGGTCCTGGCAGGAGCCTGCTCCAGTGCGGGCTCCCCACAGGGTCACAGCTTCCTTCAGGCATCCACCTGCTCCAGCGTAGGGTCCCTTCCACGGGCTGCAGGTGGAGATCTGCTCCACCGTGGACCTCCATGGGCTGCAGGGGACACCATGGTCTTCATCATGGGCTGCAGGGGAAAAGTCTCTGCTCCAGCGTCTTGAGCACCTCCTCCCCCTCCTTCTTCTCTGACCTTGGTGTCTGCAGAGTTGTTTCTCTCACACCGTCTCACTCCTCTCCCTTGACTGCTGCGTCACCGCAGGTTTTTCCCCTTCTTAACTGTGTTATCCCAGAGGTGCTACCACCGTCACTGATGGGCTTGGCCTTGGCCAGCTGTGGGTCCATCTTGGAGCTGGCTGGCACTGGCTCCATCAGACATGGGGGAAGCTTCTGGCAGCTTCTCACAGAAGCCACCCCTACAGCCCCCCTGCTACCAAAACCTTGCCACACAAACCCGTAACAGTCAGCTACAGCCATCAGAAGTGCAATGATGAAACCTGCTGTGCAAACGCAGTCTGTACAACTAATTTTTTTTATTTAGTGATTTTTATTACTGTGTAACTGAGAGGCAGAACAGCACATCCATTGCCAGCTGTATACGCCCCCTCCCTGCAGAAAGAGACTTCCACTGTTTTTAACCCAATCATCGTGTTCACAACCCCACAGCTGGTGGGCAGAGATGCTCACTGTCCCCAGGGCTCAAGCACACAACTGCAGGCAACGTGCACAGACTGACACGCAGGAGGCTCCCTCTGAACATCAGGAAACACTTTTTCACACTGAGGGTGACCGAGCACTAGCACAGGCTGCCCAGAGAGGCTGAGGAGTCTCCATCCTTGGAGGTATTCAGAAGCTGTCTGGACACAGCCCTGGGCATCCAGCTCTAGGTGGCCCTGCTTGAGCAGAGGGGTTGGATCAGGTGATTTCCAGAGCTCCCTTCCCACCTCAACCCCTCCGTGAGCCTGGAAATTAGAAGCTTAAAACATCCAGCATTAAGCTGCTGGAACTCACCCCCCTCTCCCACCCTCCCTGGAGGCCCCCTCTCCAGCTGTGCAAAGCCGCATCACCTCACAACCAGGGCAGGCTCAGAGGGCTGGCGAGGACACTCACAGGCAGGAGCTCCGCAGAGGTGCGGTACCTTCCTCAGCTGTCAAACCTCGTCCCTTCAGCACTTTTGGCTTCACGGCAGTTTTTAATTTCAGGGAGTCTCTGCCTGGTTTCAGGTTCATCAAGGACCGGTAGGCTCAGCCTGCAGACACGCACCGAGGTTTTGCCGCACGCCTGCTTTGAGTGCAGTACCACTCAGCTACTGGGTGACAGATCTGCAGAGGACAGTTCCCAGGGTCTTTGTCCTCCTGCAGCTATCAGATCAGTAGCGCAGAGCTCACATTAGCTCATGCCAGCATAGCTGGGTTTCTCTTCTTTCAGAGCGCTTGTCTGCGTTGGGCAGCGCCTCCACAGAGAACAAGTTCCTCGGGGGGAAAGAAGCTGCAGAAACGTTGTTTTATTGAGACAAAGCAATTTTAAAGACACTGAAATTTCACCAAGGTACACAGGGACATTTGCTCTGTGGTGGTACAGAAAAATAAAGGCACTGAGAGTCTCGGGAACAGTGAAGTGCATGAATCTCCCTATCTTCTTCATCTCCCGCCCAGATTCTCACGCAGCTAAATTTTGATTAACTCTTCTGACTGCCCCATGCCTCCACTGGAGGTCAGTATCCCTCTGCAGAAAGACAGTCCCTCTGAGCCGGCGGGTTCGCAGGGGACAAACCTCAGAGCAGCTCCTCGTTTTCCTGTCGCGGGATTCTAAGGCTCCAGGTACAAGATGAAGATGGAAACCCAGTACGGGTCCACGGCTGCCAAAGGAAGGCCTCTCCTCGCATGTCCCCCCTCAGCCAAGCTGAGGTTTTAATGAGGTCACGCAGAGAATGGAAGGAACCTCAAATTTATCCTTTTTCCAGGCATTTAAGCAGGCTTGAGCAGGGCAAAAGCTGCCAGGGCCCTCCTGCAGCTCTGCTCCACTGCTGCAGCCTCGGGGGAGCCGAACGCCTCACTCCCCTCTCGGGACGTCAGCATCTTGCTGCGCAGGGAACTCCGAACGGATCCAGAAACCGGTCCTGACATCTTCGTGCTTCCTGCATTAGGGGGCCTTGTATTTTAATCAAATACTGCAGCACAATCGCCAGCCGATGGGTTTTTACTATCTAGATAATCCTAGCTGGCTCGCTTGCTGGGATGAGCTCCGGAGAAGGTGGCTGTTGGGGCCGCTACACGCGCTGCGTAGGAGATGTGCGGCACCGCGCCAGCGATGCCTCTCCAGCAGCTGCCGACACCTCGCCAGGCCTTCAGCGCCTGGAAGACGCCGGCGCTCGCCTCTCCCAGGCTGGGCAATCTGTGCTGAAGGATGACAACAGCAGTGGACGGGAGGGAGGGAGGGAGCGTGGCGGGGAAGGGCAAACCGCCGCGACAACAGCGCTGTTCGGCAGTCACAGCCGCCGTGTAGGCACCGTCCACACCACTATTTTAGTTGGGTCAGAAGCTCTTTCGAAGCAAATCTGCTTGTCCAGAGCAGCGCGTGGATTCCTCCCGGACACAGCAAAGCGCGAGACCTGCTCTCCCTGCAGCCTCGGCCACCTCGGTCGCAGGAAGCAGGACTCCTGAAACCCGGCCAGCGCCGACCAGCACCCACACAGTCTGGTCTACAGACTCCATCCCTTGGAGGTCCACTTCTGAGCCACACGGACGGGGCCTGACCACCTAGCTGTCATCACGGCTGTCCAGGCTGCAGTTTCACCTACTTCCAGGAAGGGACTTCTTATCCATAAACCGCAAGGCAATTCTAGCGGAAGGAATGTAATGCTGCCAGGGACTCTCCTCGCCTTCGTCTCTCCAGTTTGGGCACCAGATGTGAAAAACTGAGGCATGAAGTCCGATGAGGTGGGACAGTCCCCGTGCCATGTATCTAAAGACCCAGAACTTTCAAGTTCTACATTATTTTCTTTAGCTTCTGTGCCAACAAATCAATGGTGCCTCTGATAACCAGTTCTGTCCTGCCAAGACGACCAATGTTTTCAGGAGTAAACTTTGCTCCTGCCATCCCACTACCTCTCCATTTCCATTCCACATACGCTTCTTGAGCCAACAGATTTTTCTACATCCTTTCTACAATATTGGGGCCCCTGTTAGCCTTCGAACAGATGGGTGAGAATAAATGGTTGCTGCCCAAAACCCAGAGAGAAGCAATACTTGCAGCAGGCTGGCAATTACAGCAATTGTGCAAAGCTCAAACCTGGAAGCCTTAAAATAGAGCTGCGCTTTAGAAGTGTGCTTTATCCACATACTCCTTAAATATCCTACCACCCCGAACATCCGTGTTCTGCTTACTGAGCAGAAAACATTCCCAGCTCACTAGACTCCCACAATAATTCCTGCATTCATGAATTAAAAAAAAAAAATCCATTTACTATTTAAATGCCAGCTTAAGTCTATTTATCCTAATCAGGTATCAAGGCCAGCAGCACTGCCAGTGCCATTTGTCCTCTCATGTCTCATCTGATCAGTGAAGGAAATAAAAGCTGAAGCAGGCAGATGGCTGAGTCGGAGAGAAAGGTCATTACATACTGCAGCTGATAAGGTGAAGAGAATAAAGTAGAGGTGGTGATCGTCAGGGAGAAGGTTAAAATTTAGCCTCACTGTTCAGAGAGGGTTTCTGTATGGTAATAAAATAAATACAAGGAGAAGTATCATCAGTTATTCACCAAAATATATTCTCCTATTGTTTAGCACAGGAAAAATCCCAGCCTTTCCTTCTTCCCCATCTCTGTCATAAAAATCTCTATTTTCCTACCGCACGTTTAAGAGGCAGAAGAATGCCACAGATCTGTGGTGTTATTCTCCCAAGTGAGGCATCCAGTACTTAAATGCTTTTTTTCTGGTAACACAGTAAGAAGCAACGCTACAGCTAGACAACCCCCATGTCTCTTCTCAAATAATTCCAGTTGCTAGCAGCTGCCTCACAATTCGGTATATTTTAACTAGGTTTGAAAATCCCTAAAGCAAGGATTTATTATCTCTTTCAATGAAGTACGAAGTAAATCTATCATGCCATATAAATAATTCATATTAATTCTAGAAACGTAGCAAGGAATATAGGTCAGGAGGGGCACCACAGGAGAAGGATGGAGCATCCTTTACTTAAAAGCATGTGGTAGACCTAAATTCAGTTTCCTAGACAGGTTATGTCAACTTAAAGAATGAAGATGGCTCTCAAATAATTTAAAAAGCAAAGGGTGACTCGACAGTCACTGGGGGTTTTGAAGAGAATACCGAGGATGAACAAAAATGAGGTAACTAGGGGTTTTTTTCAGGTAAGAATTTGTCTGATGGAAGTCAGCAACGAGCCAGCAGGATCCACCAGTTTACTTAAACTCCAAATGCTCCTAGGAATCGCTGGCATCTATAAATAATCAAGTTCCAGGTGTATGTCAGTGTTTCAACGTACACATCGCAACACAGCGCTGCACACACTACATACCTGAACGTTCTCCTGTCACACTCAGATTAAGTATTTTGGTGAACCTATACAGGAGCTCTTCACAGCAATCCAAAAAGTTCACTAACTGCTGTAAGCAAAACTTCTAAACTTTTGTTGAAGGAACACAGGCCATAAACAGAAATCACACAGAAATCGATTTATGAGGAAGCTTTTACAGCCAGTCTAGAAAGCGTTACGGCGGTAGTCATTCTGAGCATATGAAACGAAAGAAAACCCTTCTTTCCCAAATATGAAGTAACATCCACAACATCATGGTAATCAGCAGCAGTGTAGCCAGCTAAAGAAAAACCACCCTAAGAAAAAAAGAGCTTTAGGAAGTATGCTGAATTTGGAAGGAAACCCAAACAGAACAAATGAACCAATCCAGGCGTAGCTGAAAACACCACAAAACCAGACCAGAGCAAATGAATACACAGAAATCTAAAAGAATGCCCCTGGTGAAGTTAACGTGAGGTCTCACACGGCTGGAGTGAGCAGCAACTTTGGAAATATTCACGTTTCATCACTAAGCTAAGCCTATGATAACCAATCCTGCTCCTGCCACCCTCCTCAGTGGGGAACGACCCCTTACCTGGAAGCGGCACCCCCTGTACCAGCCACTGCCACCAGCACAGAACGAGAACCTCTCCAAGGGAAGGGAAGCACGGCCAAGCAACCAAACTGAGTCCTGCTGACGCAGCGAGTGGGAACACCCTCTCCTGGTAACACATAAACTACCTATGAAAAACCAGCAGGATGAGACTGGAGAGAGAAGGATGCAGAGGGACAGGCTGCAGGTGAAATCAGCACTGGGCTACTGACTTCAGCAGAATAAAAGCATCTTCACAACAGCTGGGGACTGCGTCCAGTTTGTAAAGGGTGACCAGCCACGGGCGCAGGCCATTCAGCAAGGCAGAGAAAGGTAATTGCTGAGGGACTGGGAAGTTAAATTTGCTAGAGAAGTAGAACATTAACAGCGGGGTTACTCAGAATATTGAAAAAGGAATGCATCAGTCCGAATTTCAAGAAAAATGGAGAAAACAGGTGAGTTCTGCCATCTCCTTCAGTATAGTTGGAAGGGCTCCTGTTTAGGGATCCTCTCAAAGACAGATGGGACCGATCGCCCAGTATTAACTGGCATTAGGGTAACTTTGTCAGATTCCCAGCCCTTCCTTCCTTCCTTTAACCTACGCTGCGTTGGCAATGTGAGTGATGGCCGAACGGGGCAGACAGTTTTCACGTGGTACGACAGCATGCTAGCAACTGGAAATGCTGAGCGACTTGGAAAGGTGACACACCTCAGACAAGCTGTTGAGACATCTCGGAAACGGTTTGCCCTCAGCCCTAATCTCCAAAGCACTCTGCATGTGACCGCTCACCAAGAGAAAGGCGCAGAAGTACTCCCTGCTCCGGCTAATCAGCTAAGGACTTCTCTATTTATCTGCAGCAGTAAAAATTAATCTGTAAAGAGATTACTATATTTAGCTAAGAATCTCTCTTAAGGGCTACTTGTTTACCTACGCAGCTGAAAAAAAGCCCAGCCCAGCACAAGCTTGAGACTGCTTTCCACATGTAGGAGCGCACACCTATGTCAACCACAGATGACAACGAATCTCTCCAGAGACACCTACGGATATTTGACGGAACACTAGAAACCACCCTCTTCCTCCACCTGTTACTACAAAAAGCAAAACATGAAATGCCTTCTTCCTTTTTCCAGTGTTCCCATTCTTTCTGTTCACCTCTAATGAAGGACCACGGCCGACTGGAAACCTACCGTCCTCCCAGAGTTCCCACACCTCCTTTAAAGTCCAAGGGAACTGGGAAGGTTGTTCAGTGACTCCCAACTATTTTGTGGCAGGCGCCAGGGCCTAAGCGATTCTAGCAGGGTTCACCATTTATTTCATTCCCTATACAGCACTGAGCACGCTGACAATGCTGACGTACATGAATACAGAGCTGCCTCAAGACACTGAAAATCCTCGGGACACCTCTGTGCGTGCACACATACGTACGTACTGGTACCAGGAACACCTCAGACTCAGAATTAACAAACACCGCAGACTCAGAATTGATACCTCAGACTCAATAGAATTAAGAGCTCCCGCTGGCTGCCCGCCCCCCAGGGCAGGAAACTTTCCCCAAAGCAGACCATAGCAGGTTGGATTTGCTTGGTTGTTTTTTCCCAGAGGAAATAGGGTCAGGTCACCTTAACAAAAAAATTAAAAATCACCGTCAAAGCCGTCTCTGGATAAGCTGTTCTAATATCTCTTTTACTCGGCTGCTAGGAAATAGTACCTCAACTCAAGATTGAATTCATGCAACTTCAGCTTCCAGCCACACGATTCTAATGAAATTGTCATTATCATCAGGTTTATACTCAGTTCAGTTTACAGTGAGATTTTAAACATTTTTAGAAGTTACACATTTGCTGTATCCTTAGCTGTGTTGTTTCAAGTGGAAAGGAACACCTTTTTATTATTAAAACAACACCTGGCACAGGAGAGAGAGCATACCTGCAAAATGCATCACAAGAATCGATTTCCCAAAGCGTCATTTCCCTTCCCCCCAACTCCATCTGCATACCGCAAACGAGCTTGATTTTGAGCTTGTTCTGAAGAGCACACACCTCTCCAAGATTTTTTTTTCTTCTTCATGTAGTTCATCTTAGTACAGAGAAATCTGAAATACCTAAAAATCCAGCTGATGTCAGTTTACTCACCTAGAAATATTTTTTAACATTCAGAAGGCAACCGTAGAAGCCGTAGAGGCAGGATGCTGAATGAGCGTCAGTCCCAACTCCAACCCCAACTGATGAATGAGCAGTTACAAATGCTTTACTAAGATAGCCTTTGAACCAAAACTGCAAGCTCATCTATTCAGTTTCTGTGCAGAATTGGTGTCTTTACTCTAAATTATCTGAATTAAGTTTAAATCAAAGATGGAAAATTTCAGTGAAAAAAGAACTGAGCACCAGAGAGACCAGAATTTTCACTTGAACAGATTAAAGATGAACTCATTTTCCCAGACAACAACCAAGCCTAAGACGCAGGAGTCTGTTTAACTTACAATTAGGCTACTATATTACACAACTGGTTTACTGTGTCAAACTGGGAAGAACTACGTAAACCAGACATGTAATACAGGAGTCTAACTGTAAATGAAACAGGTATGTTTGCAGTAGGCAGACATGGGTTTGCATTTTACAATATTGTGCTTGGTGTCATTAATCTACCAAGACTTTCTTATTTAAGAAAGTGGGAA
>Ga0065711_1003266_pt1 | contig 44227 bp, 29 predicted proteins | sample Hoacrofraction12_FD_59098 | JGI IMG/M metagenome (GOLD analysis project Ga0065711, IMG submission 59098) | Hoatzin crop microbial communities from Cojedes, Venezuela - Epithelial fraction 12 v2 (version 2) | ecosystem: Host-associated > Birds > Digestive system > Esophagus > Crop | place... | reverse complement strand
TTTTTTTTTTTTTTTTTTTTTTTTTTGTGAAGGAAGATGATGTCTTGCTCTCGGTCTTTGCTCTGGCCTTGCTCCCACTCCATTGCATCAGAGGGCATGATTATACTGCAGCACAGTAACTGTTCAATTTGAATAGTACTGAGGGCAAGGCATTAGCATGGTAGAATAAAAATCCGCCAGTTCCCTCACTTTCTATGCCTGCATGTTTCATTAGGGATCCAAAGAGTTAAAGTTCCATGAAGGAAAACTGGATCTTGTACTGCTTTGGGGGAAAACAACAGACTAGAGGAGCTGTTTGAAGGTGATGGGATATCTCTCTGCCAATGGAATGGGAGTAGAAGCATGGCTCCGGGGCCCATGTGAAACCCATTGCACTAAGTAGAGACTTTTGTTGCCAGCAAGGGCATTTAATCATGTCTGAAATGCTTGTCTAAAGGGATCTGTAGTCCTGAGATTATTTCTGTAAATTCCTGCAATAATAAAAATGGCTCCTGTCCAGAACTGTAGGCCCCTGTGATATAACTCACAAAACAATATGGAATAACAGTTAATCTACTAACAAATCTGACCCTTTTTCAAAAGAGGCAGCTCACAGAATCACAGAAAGTTAGAGTTTGGAAGGGACCTCTGAGGATCATCTAGTCCAACACCCCTGCCAAAGCAGGGTCACCTAGAGCAGGCTGCACAGGACCGCGTCCAGGCAGGTCTTGAATATTTCCAGAGAAGGAGACTCCGCAACCTCCCTGGGCAGCCTGTTTCAGTGCTTTGTCACCCTCAAAGTGAAGAAGTTCTTCCTCATGTTCAGACGGAACTTCCTATGCTTCAGTTTGTGTCCGTTGCCCCTTGTTCTGTCGCTGGGCACCACTGAAAAGAATCTGGCCCCATTCCTTCTTTATGGAGGCCCAAACACCTTCAGACTTGCCCCTTTGCATCATTATTCAACGGGAGGGAGTAAAATTGTGTCTTACATAGCTCAAAATATCTCTATGTTTTGACACAGAAGAAGATTCACCCTAGATTTAGCCTTGTACGATATATAACAAGCCTCGGAGACAACAGCATCTAGGTGTTCTGATGACGTGAATTACTGAATGAGGGAAGGATCAAAAAACTTACTTAACATCAGTAGATGAATTTAATCAACTCTCACCATTTCAGAATATCAAAAGAGATTTTAAATTTGGTTCTGTAAAAGTATAACCTGACTCCAGACATCAGTCTTGCCCATTAGATTTAAAAAGTGAGCAGTCTTCTGAATCAGTTGTGTGGGGCATTTCATCAGACTAAAGGTCTCCAGATAAAAGCAGGAAGGACTGAACTCCAGCAACTTTTTCCATCATCATTTGATACAAGCTGCCAAGAATGATTTATCTCAAAATGTGTGAAGTTTGCTGTTGGCCTGAGAGATGTTGGTTTTCATAATGTCACCGTGAAAACTGTTGACAAAGCTGGCAGAAAATGATCCACTTATCCCATAAAATTCAGCAAAGAGCAGTCAAACACACAGTCCATGTTGTTCTTGGTTGGCATTCAACTAGACTCATTTCTAGGGGTTATGCATACTGGTTAGCCCTGGTGTTGCAGCTATTAACAGTCCGGGTAGCAATCAATCACACAAATCTTATTAAAATGTGCATGAAATTTATGGAAAAAAACCTACTTGTAATTGTCAATAAAATGCAAAATATCTCTGAGTTAATAAAGACTGGTAAAGACATGATGACATTTTGCGTAATTTAATACAATAGGGTTAGACTGGAGCTGAATGTTGTGTGTTGCTAAATATTGGACACAGCTATCAGCTGAATTTGTGAAAAGTGATTTTCATTTCTTGCTAGGTTAAAGCTGACTGATCTCAGGAACAGAAGATGTGATTATGACCTCTTCATTTATTTGTTTTATATATATGCCAAGGAAAAGATGAAAACTCACCCTGATGAGAGAGCCATCTCAGCACATCACTGGAGTGGTAATGCAAGAGCCATGAGGAGTCTGGCACTTGAGCTGAGCCACCATTCACATTGCATCGAAGCTCTTCCTAAGTGGGTGATAACAGAGCTTTCTTAGCAACAGGAGGAGCTGCAGTGTATAACCACAAGACGCAGGTGGAGGTGGGCAAGCAAGCCTTGGCTGGAAGATGCACAGCAGATGCACACTTACCCTTGGCATACAGGCAGTGCCTGGGATGCAGAGGCAGAGAATGCTGTTTGGCATACCATTTCCTGATCCTAAAGAAGCCTAAATGTAATCGGCTCCAAACATTTTAAGACAACACCATTCCCTTGGCACTCGAATGCGTGGTGAAAGATACCCACATTCTGCCAAAGCATGTAGGAGGTATAACCCAGCAGTGCTTTCGCAGCACTGGATGCTGCACTGAGCACAGACAGTGTTTGTTAGCCTTACATCTCAAAGCACTGCTAGAGGTGTTAATACCTTAGTGGTCTACTGCAGGAAATAGCTATGAATTTTGGAATAGACAATGATTTTAAAATTTATTTAGGATCAAAACTTTTGTCACTTCCTCTAAAGTGTGTACTCTAACCACTACCATGCAGTTAGACACTGCTGGTACCTCACCTCTTTTATCTTAGCCATGCGGTGATTATCCTGCAAACAGCGCAGACACCTTTGCCAAACCTAGTTGATATTTTGTGCTTTCTTCTGAGAGGTGAGAGAACTGGTGTGCTGAATCACCATTCAAATTGGATTTATAAGTCACGGGCCTGGACCAGATCTAAGTACGACTGCACTATAACATGGCTATGCTGTTTGCATATCAGTCTGTTCACACTGTCACCCGTTTTGGTCACAAATCCCAAATAATATCCCCTGAAAAGAAGGATTTAAACACTTCTTGGACATGGAGTCCTCTCCTCTCACTTTTAGACTTAAGGCAAGCCTTTCACACTTCTGTATTTCAGCACATCACTTTTGGAAGTCGGCAAATGTTCCCTCATTTTAGTTCTGCTTAATTTGAAGATCACTATAATATATGTATAATTGATTTGTACACTTTTTTAATCTGCTGTTGGTAACTGAATTGAAATGAATCAAGTAGTTTCCTTTTTTGAAAAATATGTAAGTTTTATCATAGTAACTAACTTGCAAAGCTTGGCTTTAGGGGGAAAAGATCTCATAATTTTTTTATAATATCAAATATTGTTTTGCTGTCAGGCTCTGACTAATTCTAAAACCAGGTCCATATATTTCACAGAATCACAGAATCACAGAATGGTAGTGGTTGGAAGGGACCTCTGTGGGTCATCTAGTCCAACCCTCCTGACGAAGCAGGGTCACCTACAGCAGGCATTTCTAAATTCTGTCTGATTTGTCTGAAACCTGTGTGTTTGCTTTTTAATGCTGAACTTTGGAAAGTTAACCGGTATTTAAACCTGAATAGTAATAAACTCCATCTGCTCAACAGTCTAGTCATTTCAACCTGGTAGTGGTTTTACCAGGGGAGGATGCCAGTGCTCTCTACATACTGGAAACTAATTGAAGTTTCACCTAGATCAGATATTTGCATGCAGTGCATGCATTAATAAAAGCAACAGGGAAGGGTAATAGGTCTCAAAATTTCCTGCTTGTTGGAGCCTGAGTTACAGCAGTGGTTAGAGGCAGGCATTACAGTATATCTGCCAAATGTCAGGGGTTGTATGACTACTCAAACTGCTGCTCTGATAGAAGATGTGTCCTGTTCTGTTGTCTGGAAGGTATTAAAGAAATAAAAGCAGATATGAAGACTTTCTTCAACATATGGCAGCACTTTTTCTGCAAAGCACATTCCAGGGTAGGTGCTGTCAATGTGCAAAGCATTTATGTACCTCGTCTTACTACCAGCTCATCTGTCTTTTAACCCCGTGGGGCTTTAAATGAAAAATCCCTGTTATGGAAAGGTTAAGGGTGAGCTTTTGTACTAAAAGAGGCAGGAAATTCAGAGTTAAGAGTCTATTGTAACTTGGTAATAAGTTCTCTCATTATGACCCGAGGGCAACAAGGTATCTAAGCACAAGCTTACCTTTAATCTTAATGTTAGGCGCCTTGCTTAAACACATTGCTGAAACAGGACCCGTGTGATCATGCAGATCAATTAGTGGCTTTGTAAAAGCACCAGGGCAACTCTTATCCTGAAAAACACTTCATGGGGACCTGCTGAAAGTAAATGATGAGAGTATGTTGCTATTGATGATAGCTTGTGAAAGTCTGTTGTACCCTGATAACTCATATCTGGTGATATCCATAATTGCTGTCTCCTTCTGGACAACTGCTAAGATATAGTCACAAGAAGGTGAGTGACCGAGAAACTCCAGTGACTGGAAAATGAGTGGAAAAGTTATATTTTTGTTTGATAGGTTAGATTTGGGATTGAGAAATTTGTGGTTGGAAGTGGTCAAATTTTATTGAAAGAATATAGCAAGTATCTGTGAACAATATCTCTTAACATTGGCACAAATAAAGTACAGACGTGAAAGAGAAGAAAAAACTGTAAGAATGACAGAAGTTATATCCACAATGATAATGAAAATAAATGTAGTTTCCAAATGGGAACATGACCTACAAGGCCCTGGAATAATTTATATGTCCTCTTCACTGATATACCATGTCACGGAAGAATTCTTATAATTTCAAAGAACCAAAATATTTCCTTCATTAAAAGTTGAACATAATTATTGTAAATGTTAAAAACTTTCAGATTTTGTTTTTTGTTTTAGAGGGAAAATTCTACTTTCATATTCTCTCTATCTACCAATTTTATGAAGTAGGAAAAGCTAGAGGAATGTACAATTATTGTTTCTTCCTCAGCACAGTCGGTCAATATTCTGGGCATTGTAGGCTGTATCCTTTAAGAGATGACATTGATGAGATATGTCAAGTATTTCTTGGGTGAAATCCAGGTTACTGACCAGAAATATGCACAAATGCCTGTTTCATTCACCACAGAAGAAAACATATTAAGGTACTTTAAGTAAATGTGCCATTACACCAATGAAACTCCACTTGAAGACAGTCACTATAATATATATATTTTGCTATAATGAAATTCCAATAAATGTTTTTCTTTACATTCCAACACTTATTTCACTTTATTCTTAATAATGTGCACTTGTGAAAGTTAAAAAGGGTCATCCCCACCAAATAAGGGAGCTAAAAATGTAAAATGATCTTTTTTTAGAAGATTTAGGAAGAAATGAAATAAATTTTCAATTTTGTTTCCAAAAAACTTTGGAAACGCTCTGGAAAATGCATTATTTGTAAGTTTTATTATTTTAGAATTTTAAAATTTCTTTTTTTATTGTTTGAAAACATGCTAATTGCAGTGACACTTTAGTACATTCTGCTACTTCTAACATGTATTATACATAAATACTTGAAATATTACAATATTACCTTTTAAACACAGTGATTTGAAAAAATATTTTTCATCTTATTGCTTTTAAAATGTACATTCATAAAAATATAAAAAAGAAAACCATAAGAGAGTATGAGTAGAAGTAAATACACTTTAAACCCACTATTTTTTAAAGAACTGTCTCTTCTGGAACTCACCGGAGAGTGTCATTGTTTCACCAAATCTGTAAGTGGACTAGCTTTTCAGTTAGAGGGCAATTTTGAAGTGTACTTAGACTTGGGGTGAATAAAGTCTTCAGAGAAAAGACTAAGCAGGCCTATGACTGTTAAACTGTCCAATCAAAATAAATATACTTTTAAGACAAGATTTTCTAATTTAGATATGCTCTTCTCCACATGCACTTACTTTTTATTGATTTTTTTTTTCCAGATAGAAAGTACAGTTCTCTCTGCAGACAGGTTCCAAAGAGGGCCAAAACAGAAAAAGATTGAACAAACCTGATGGATTTTAGTGGAATTTCTTGCATTTCACACCTCTGTTGGGTAAGTCCTTGAAGCAACACTGTATGCTTTGTCTTTAAGCGTGCAGTGTGCATGTGTGCATGCTATGCATGCTGATACACAGGTTTCTCAGAGCATATGATGCCACCTTTGAAGAGTAAATAGAAGCTTCCTCCCCTAGAAAACACATAGCATTGAACTTTATCACTTGTTGGTGATTATGACTGTTTATAACTCAAGGTTTTCAAAGGCTAGTCAATACAAAGTTAACAGAAAAAAATATTTAGCATTGGCATTGGCATTTCCCCCATTTGTGAAACACACAAACACACAAAAAAATAAACTACTCTTTTCTCTGGTAAGTAAGTCTATGAAATAAGAAAAGACAGTTACTTTGCTTAGCAGGCCATTATCAGACTCTATGTCTCATTGTCCCCTGAGGCTGTAACTACCATTGCTAAGTTGTCATGGAACTTGAGATCCTGCTCTGTTGAAGAAAGTTGGGTAAAATCCACCATGGGCAAAACTGAAGTCATGCAGATCTGTGGGTGTCACATCTTTAAAAGACCAAGCTGGAATGCCTCCCTTTCCTCCGTTTGAAGACAGACTTCACAACCAGCTTGCTGACCCAGGGGAACCTCGGTGGCCAAATACCATCAATAGGTAAAATACTCCTCACTTTGAAGTTAGTGATGAATAGATAGCTCACTCTCCTGGGGGAGGACAGGCTTGTAGTAACAACTTGGCTACTTCCTGATGAATTACTGTATTTCATTATGTTTGCAGCAGACGACCAAGCCAAAGCCACTGCTTCAGCTAATGTGAAATGTGGTTGCCTGCCTCTTCAATATTCTGACAGCTCTCCCTTGCTCAACTTACACTGTTAGCTTGTGGTCTTGACTATCATCTCCAAAATAATTAGAGGATAGAGTCTGTTAGAGGTCATAACTCGATCAGTGGAAAACAAGGACTGTTGCAATCTCTGGAACAATGAGGTGACAGAGATAGTTGAGAAGCGCAGAAAAGTGTTTCAGCTGATGTGATGCAGTTGTGGAGTGCTGTCCCCAAGTAAGCCAGTGCCTGAACATCACTGCAAAGCAGTGCAAAGTATTTCCAGCTATGTTTTCACAGCTGTGAACACAGCAGTGTTCCCAGCATCCATTGTCCTCTATTTACTCATCTTTACCACACGCATGAAGTCTCTTAGACAAAGCTTCATGTGACCTATAACAGGAGAGAACTCAGAGGCTCTGTGGAGTCTAAAGAGGTGACTTTGCTAGTAAAAAGGGTTTTCTGACAGACTGTAGAGTCAGTGAGTTTTCTGGGAACACTAATCTGGACAGTGAGTTTAAATACAAAAAGGGAATGCTAAGCAGAGGATCTGTATTCTGAGGATGTACGGAAAACATAAAGTTCAAGTGGTAGCACGTAGAACCGGTTTTCAGTCCATGGCTTTAAATCATCCAGGAGATTAGAAACTGAAACTTCTGGTAGTTGATATATAAGGGTAGTAAATATTATCACCTCATTGTTCAGAGGCTCTTTGGTTAAAATGCAAGTTTTCTGCCTCATTAAAAAAAAGAAGAGTAACACTTAGTTTAGTGGGAAAGTGAACTGAATTATGAAACATTTGAAAGTGTGATGTTGAACCTTTTAGAACCTCTAACACTAAAGACAGTCTTTGTTAATAATTCTGAGAACCACAAATGGATACCTCTGTTGGTAGGCAACACTGAAGTGTTAACTAAATGGCAGTTTAATACTCAGAATTCAATTTATCATTTCAATGTAACCTTGATGTGGATACCAAGACAAGAAAAATCCAGCTGACTTTTTCAGTGTGTTGAAAGGTTTATCTTTACGAAGTGATCTCAGCAGGTTTCAGATAGACACCTTTCATGAAGTGTAAACTATGACCTTTGTAATTAGTTTTTAATAGCCTTCTGATAAAAACAATGTGTAAATCTCAAATGCAAAGGGCATTAGAAATGTTACTTGTTACTTTCTAAAGGAAAATATCTGTATTTCCTGATGTTGTGAAAAGCTCCACTGTTGCATGGCTGATAACAGAGCATAGAAAAGGGAACTTATCTTTCCACTTTCTTTCCTGTTAAATTGAGGGTTCAAGCCTGTATTAAAAAGAAATCGGAGTCTGACAAGCAAACGCAATTGTCTGGTATGCACTTCATGGAAATCAGTCATCAGCAAATACAAGGTTTTCTTCATTGACCTTGATATTCAGCAGGGCACAACAAACCTACTAGAAAGTCTGCAGACTGCTGAGCAGAGTAACACGTTTATACCAGCACTAATATTTTTAGATTCCATGAACATCTGGGAGCCAGAACTGCCTTAATTTAACATGATGTGTTTACGTGAATTAATTGATTTCACTTTCTTGTGAGGTAATACACGGTAAAAATGAGTTTTGTAGTTCTGCTTCTTCTTTATCATAGTGCTTGCTTGATGTGATTTTCAATGCTTCATTGTTCAAATAATTTTCCAAGAAACCATTGCTTTTCATGGCATTCCTTGTCTTGGCCTAGTGGGGGGAACTTGTAGAAGAGACACTGTCTTGTACTGAAGAAGTGTGGGATTGCTGACTTTGTTATACAGCAGTGCCTGCAAGATGGACTGGGTCTGGAGCAGCAGTAGTAGTGTGGTCCAGATAATCCTCATGGAGGTCTGAGGTGCGCTGTTGTGACGTGGCTCAAAATACAAAGTGGAACCAGGAGTCTTGCCCTGATAGTTCATACAGGTAGTGCTGTCAAAGCATACAGGCAGCACTCCGCAGGGGTTTGATTAAAAGAGGCACAGTTCTTCATTCCTCATGGAGGCTTCTCAGTGACCCAGCATGCTCTCCTTGGCAGCCCTCTTCATTGAAATTTGAGCTTCTTGGGGAAAGAGGTTTTCTCCCTCTCAAGGTCAGCACCTTCCAGTGTTCTCTTTGCACACAAAAATGCAAGCTTCAACACAAAATTAATCTTTAAATGAAACGACTATTCCTCTATTCTGGTGTTTTCATGGCATATATGTACGTGCTTAGCAGTGAGAGAGGATGGTAACAGCTACGGCAGAAACTGTATTTATTGATGTGTCGTACCCACAGGTTTCCATGAACAGTCATTCGTTACCTATTTAAAATGAGGAGAGGAAGGATTTACTGCAAAGATTTAACCTGGTAGTGATTTTTTAATTAGATAGCAAAATTGGTGTTCTGTGTGGCTTAAGCAGAATCCTCCTCCTATCAGCAATCATTCCCTCTGTATGGCTATTGTTTTTTATAATATGTGGAAGTCATTTACAACATGAGAGGTTGTATATGATATTGTAGTGAACACGAGGAGTTTGTTATAATGCTGCAACTGGATGAGGAAAATTCTGATATTACTTCAGGGACTGAGTCTATTTATTTATTAAAAAGAGAACTCTACATAACAGTATGTCACTTCAGAGGTCAATCACCTCTTGTTCCATTTATTGTACTCCCACAGGCATTGACTGAACTAGGTGAGCTTGCAGGTGTTTTCTCTTGCACACATTTCTGCAAAGCGAGGAATTTACCAGGGGCCAACAGCATTTTAGTCTCTGCCCATTTTCATCTCTTTTAGACTGGGAGTGCATGCAGTCTCAGTTTAGCATATACCAGCCACATCGCCCCACAAATATCTAAAGTGACAAGTTGTGTGTGATTTATTGTTCATTATGCAAGTTTTCAACACAGTAAATAACATATTGACTTCAGGGCTTTAAAAATATGATTGCAAGTTTGGATGTTCAATAGCGGTATCTTCCAGGTGGTTTGGATAGAAACTGGCTCAAATCACACCCTAAGGATATTGTGTTCTGAAAGTGTTTAAACTCTGCTGCTGAATACTAATGCTAAAATGTATCTCTTCTTTTGAGGCAGTTTCTTCCTTATTTTCAGGAGTGCGTGGTTATTATAGATTAAATTTGTCAATTTTTCCTATATATGTGGATAGCATTAATATTAGATGCCATTAATATTAGATGCTTAGCACAAACATAGTGCTCTTTTTTTCTGAGTTTATTTTAGAGGAATAAATGGTTTTCTACTGTATATTCATATACCTCTTTTAAGTGATATGAAAACCATCCTTGTCAGAAATTTCAGTAGTATTATACTGTGTTTGTGCTCATTTATTGTGTAGGTATAAATGTCTAGTGATCTATCCAACTAAATAGTATGCAACTACAGTGAAATTTTTAACGTTTATGGGTATAAAATGTGCCAGAACCTATGACTGGAAAAACAATCCCCAAATCTCCTTTCTGGCCTTATGACCTGTAGTTCAGCAACTGAAGATCTTAAAAGTGAACAGGTTTTCCCTCCTTGGTGGCTCTGATAATGCATCACTTCTGCACATTGCTCATGAGAACAACACAGAAGACCACAGTTACACTGAGAGGCAGCTCTGAAATCTTTCTCAGTGTTCTGCTAAAAAAACTCCTAACCTTGCTGTCAAGGAGAATTATTTTTACACATAAAATCAATCCGTTCACTCTTAGAGTTACTATATGAGTAATCAGTAATTAGCCATCAGTTCACTTTAAGTCCATCAGTCTTTGTAAGCAACAATTTTCGCCACTTTATTTCCTTTTGTGATGATAGAAGCCATCTGTCTCTCTCTGCTTCGCATGTCCTCAAATGAGTTCTTAAGTGTTAAGGGAACCTTTCCCCTTCTACCCTTAATGTGCAGTTACCATTTGATAGAAATTATAACACTTTCCCTTGAAAGTTCCTTCTGAACACCACTATTTCAAGAATATCTGCTTTAATGGGCTGCTTATTTCTAGCTAGAAGCATGATTGAAATTTTTCGTGTTTCTCCAAGCTGTATTAAATAATTGATGGTGGGCAACAAATTCCTAAGCTGCAATTTAGTCACTAACATCTCAAGCTGCCATTTTTATTGGCCAAATTGCTGATGCACAGCTTTTTATTTAATCAGGACATAATATATTATTTCCAGAACAATTGTAGTCTTTCTCCTTCTCATGAGACCCTTATCCCAGAGGCTTGCCTGGTTAATGGCTAAGATGTGGTACACATGAGAAAAATCTGCCATAGGTCAACCTCTGAAAAGGAGGAGAGCATTTGTATTTTGTTGACTTTCCTGTTTAGGATTCCTTTCCTAACTCTGGCCTCTTGTTGATGAGAGCCTCCCTTTGTGCACAGCGAGCTCACACTCACCCTTCTGCAGCTCAGACCTGGTGTGTCCCATAAGGGTGGAGTGCTCTGAGCTGTAACAATATGAGACTGCTGGCGCTTTGTGGGTCACTGTTTTCTTTGGAGGCAGATGTTTATTGTAGCTTCCAATATAGCAGTGGAGTCCCTCACTGAACAGCACGACCTTAGCTGCTGGGACTTCTAAAACGCTGTCAAAAATATTTTTTATTGTTGCTGATACTGCAGAAAGATACTAGGCGTGTTGCTGAGGAAATGCAATGAACTAACAACAGGACAGATATTAGTGGTAACTCACACCTCAGAAGTTTCAGAGCTCAAAACAGGCAAAGTTTGGACACTTAATCTGACACAAATCTTTTATGCTTTGTCTGATTTTTTACAATGCCTCAAAGGGTTTCTTGAGACATTTCTGATACTTACTACACCAAAATTTAATAAATACAGTCCTTATATGATTCTACCTAGAATCAAAAATTTCTAATAAACACAGATGTGGAAATAACTTTTTAAAGCAATTTGCTTTTGTTTTGCATATTTAACTTGTTTTGTTTCAAGTGCAAGAGCTTCAGCATTTGGTTGAAAAAGATGTCTTAGCTGTGTGTTATAAGTTAGCCTTTCTTGTGTATCTTGCATATAAAAGGATTAATTTATATGTAGAAAATTGGAACAACCTATATTTGTATTGGATTAGAACATTCTACCGTTGCAGCACTGGAATAATCTAACTGCAATGGGCTGTGGAAATAAGGGAAACCTATCCAGCACTATCCTTGAAAACCCTTGCCAGGGAGCTTCAGGTATTTAGTATGTGTTGTGAATTAGCCAATGTACACCTGGGTCTCTTAATTTGCTGATAGGAAAGTGGGTGTTGCAGACAATTCACTCCTGAGAGCTGTAGGAGGAGCTTTCGCTTCTAAGATGTGTCTCCTATTCCTGCTGACACTGGGAAACACCGGGGAGGTATGAAATAGAAGATCTTGTCAGAAATCCCCGTGCACTCATGGACCTGTAACAATAGTATGATGCCAGCATGGATATTAATCTGAAGCATCACAACAAGGTAATAATATGAGGACACGAGACTGAGCTATGCTGAATGAATTTAAATTTGATCTCCACAGAATATGACACTCCTGTGTTTTCATCCGTTAAACTCGGGTGCCTTTAGGATCAGCACAAAGTCTTTCAAAACATATGCTTCATGTCTGTAAAATAAAGTCAGCAGTTGATACATCATAGGAATACTTGCTCACATGTGCATGTGCCAAGGTTACCTTAGTAGGCTCGAGCATCAATCATTTACCTAATTTGAATAATACAGAGACACATAGGTATAAATATTCCTCTGTATTTTGTTCTGGCCTATTAAAAAAAAAAAAAGAATGAAAAAAGAGACCTGCATTCCTAATTTTCCTATAACTGTCTTGATGCAACCTAGAAACACATGGAATGGATTACCCTGGTCTGAGGTGCTAGAGGGCATGAATGGCTCTTAAAAGGAGGGGATTTATTGGACCACATTGTCACTAGTTCGGCAGCAATGTTGGCTATAATCTGTAAATGCTCCTTGTGACTGGGAGAAATTTGAAAACCTACGCACTCACTCTGAAGAAAACAGGCTTGTGATGGGGAACATGCTTATTTTAGTGTGTTGAATGCTGGCTGAACAATGTTCCTAAACAGACCAACTGGAAAAAGACAAGGCTTTCTCTGCTGGGGGAAAAAGAAGACAATTAAACATAGAGTATATCATCAGCTGTTGCTTGCTAATTTTTAGGCTGGCATGAGAAGACTGTACCAATCACACGTCTTTATGATTAACCACACTCTTAGTTCCATGTATGTTAAGGTCCTGTTTCACCAAAGGAAGTAGGTGGTTGCTCAAATGAGTCTTCCAAGAACAGCAAGATACTTCTTTACAAGAATATATGTTCTTGAAAAATAGTACGACCCTTTGTGTATCTAAGCCTCCTAAGGGTGGAAAGGTGGAACACCACATCTCATGGCTGGCTAATGCTGAAGTCAGATATCCAGGTGACTTCTCATCTCACTCAGGTGACTTCCTGACTTGATTTAACCCCACCCAGCAACTAAGCACCACATAGCCACTTGCTCACTCCCCCCACAGTGGGATGGGGGAGAGAATCAGAAGGGTAAAAATGAGAAAACTCAGGGGTTGAGATAAAGACAGTTTAATAGGTAAAGCAAAACCACACATGCAAGCAAAGCAAAACAAGGAATTAATTCACTGCTTCCCATCGGCAGATAGCTGTTCAGCCATCACCAGGAAAGCAGGGCTCCATCACATGTAATGGTTACTTGGGAAGACAAATGCATTTACTTCGAATGTCCCCCACTTCCTTTTTCTTCTCTCAGCTTTACATGCTGAGCATGACATCATATGGCATGGAATATCCCTTTGGTCAGTGGGGGTCAGCTGTCCCGGCTGTGTCGCCTCCCAACTTATTGTGTACCCCCAGCCTACTTGCTGGTGGGATGGTGTGAGGAGCAGAAAAGACATGGATTCTGTGAGCACTGCTCAACAATAACTAAAAAATTCCTGTATTATCAACACTGCTTTCAGCACAAATCTAATACAAAACACCATAGTAACTACTATGAAGAAAATTAACTCTATCCCAGCCAAAGCCAGCACACGTCCATACATTTCTGTACACTTTCCAGAGGTGGATGCAGTGCTTAGCTGTTGTGATGGATAGACTGTATAGGTATCCTTTATCTGCTGCAGCAGCAGGAGTTCACTTGGCACCTGCCTTTTTTCACATTTTTCTTTGGAATATGACTCATCACCATTGGTGAGGAAAGTTTAGAGCAGTGGTCAGTGAGGGAAAGGAATTATGAGATGAATGGGGAAAGGACTGCTCTGTTCCTCATTCACCTCAAGAGAGTGTTTGGAGCTAGGTACGTCTACTGACCTTCCTCTGTGTAATGTGAGTGGTGAGTAGGAAGGAGAAAAATTATCTTTTTTCTATTCAGAAGCCCAGCAGCCTTCCAACTCACACCAGCTCAGACCAACACTTGACATAAGACAGGAATTTTATTTCTACTAGGCGAACTATTATTTTTTTTTTTTTAATTTCTTCTGCTGTATATGTGAGACTGCTGCTGGCATGGGTTTTTTTTCTGGTTTAGCTGCAGTGTCTGTCACTGGGGTTGGGGTAGCCACTGTGCTGTCTGTTTGTTTTCCCTCTTTTTCCCTTGAGAGCACTGAATAGTGTGGAATATGGTGGCTCGGTAGGCATGGGCCTGGTCCCAGCGTGTTACAGTGATTTGTGTCACATGATTTGGAATTGCCAGGGTGACAGCATTCTTTTTCAAAATATTTTACTAGTCCATCAGGATTCTGAACTTGTTCAGGGGTGAGGTTCAACAACACTGGAGGTGCCCACTGTCCTGGAGGTGATAAATAGCACCACAGAGAAGACATACAGGAAGTAAAAATTTACAGAACAGAACCAGGTGACCAGAGAAAACAACATTGTCACCAGCAACTATTTAACTATATATGATAAATGCATGTAACAAATTACAGCCTAGTTGTTTTAACACACTCTGGTCAGACCTGTTGATATTTCACTCCTTCGAGCCCCACATTGGGCACCAAAGAGGACTGTCATGGTTTAGCCCCAGCCGGCAACAAAGAACCATGCAGTTGCCCTTTCACTCTTCACTCACACCCTCACCCCCTGGTAGGATGGAGAGGAGAATCAGAAGGAAAAGGCAAAACTTGTGGGTTGGAACAAAAGCAGTTAACTGAACAGCAAAGGGAGAAGAAAAAGAAAACAAAAATACTGATAACAAGAAGATACAGCATGCAATGTTCTCACAGCCCAATGCTCAGCTTGCTCCTGAGTAGCAAGTCACCCTACTCCAGCCAGCTTCCCAACTTAAATACTGAACATGACGTTACACGGTGCAGAATATCCCATTCGACTGTCTGATTTGGGTCAGCCCTGCTGGCTTCTTGTGAAAATTAACTGTATCCCAGCTGAACCCAGGACATCCCTGAAACTCAAAACAAGCAGCAGTTAGAGGGTAGGTTTGACTGCATCCTCCAGTCTCCTGACATCCCGTGCTAAACCTTTCCAGTCATACTCAGGCCTGTATTTTGGCACAAGGAAAGAAGGACGCTGTTGCATTTGCAGGTGCTGCTGCTGCTGGGAGAATGAACAACATCCCACTGCAGACTGCAGATATTTGCCTCCACCACCTCCCTGAGCATCCTACTTTGAACATGTTGGGACAGACTGCAGTTTTCTGCCAATAGTTTGCCAGATGTTTCAGCATCCATGGGACGGGAACATACTGCTGACATGCAAAATGATGTGTTATTTATAAGTTTGCCTTTGCCCCATTAATCTAAAAATACTTAGATAATGTGACAGAGGTTTGCAAGGTTTGCCAACACACTTGGCTGAAACGAAAAGTGTCTGCTGGAGAGAACTGAGAACAGAGCCCTGGGAAGGACTATTCCACTGGGTTCAATTAGCTGAATCCCATAAAACATTGTATTCTAACACTGTTACAGAAATGCAGTATTTGGATTCTAAAAAAAGCCTTTGATTCTGGGGTTAGTTTATGGAATTCTTCTTCTGCCCATGGTTAGGCAAACACATTATTGCACAGCCTGGGAGCAGCCTGGGAGGAAATTTCCTACCTGCAAGAGACAATTTCCCTTTCACAACCACTTCACTCTCCAGGATGGGTATTGCTGTGGGAGGTCCCTGTCTTGCATCTCATGTATCACTCAGTACCTGTTCCATTGTGGAGCACGGTTTTGATGTCTGACAGAAGTCCCAGGTAAAAATAGGGGGATATGGGAAATATTGGGAGGGAGAGGCATTTGGATCCATACTGAATGCATCAGCCCTTACCGCACCTTTGTGTACTGCACAGCACCACCTGCCCATGTCTTGTTTAGGAATTCCTAGGTGTACATAGAGAATTTTACTTTGTGAGCGAAGTGGTGTATTAAGAGACTGTAAGTTTGTTTAAAATGCTTCAGAGTGACTGAGTATGGGTTGTGCCGTGGTTCTCTATATGCATTGCTGCCATCTGTCAGAACTATTGCCAGATGTTCAGAAAGCTCTGTTGGATGACCAAGTACAAGGAAAGGGGAGAACGGAGGAGTGGGATTTGTTCATTTCTCAATTCCCAGAGTGCTGGCTGTCGTGGGAGATTGTAAAATAGAAAGAGAATGGAATGTCATGTCCTTTTGCACTGTTCAGTATTTACGGTACCCAAACCACTTTGAATCATCCTCTCATAGGCCTTATCAGGTTTGAAAAGATATTTCCTGGAAATCCTGCTAAACCAATGTTTCTAACAGCACAGAGCTGATAGCAGCAGTGTTTTAAAACAAGCAAAACTTGGGGCCTCAGCCCAGTGGCCTTGCCACCACCACAAGCACATGGCTTTGATAAAATAATGGATGCCACATGTTGTTTCATAGAAATGTTATGCAGTTTGAGTAGGAGAGTGATTTTCTGATCCAGAAAATCTCATGGGGCGCAGAAGAGTCAGCAAAAAATCTCCCTAAGAAAAGAGTAACAGCTCCTTATGTCTAAGTCCTGCACTTTTTTTGCACTTTATTGAAAAATACTTGCAAAAGACATTATGTGGTGAACAAACTGTAACTTCCTGAGTCAAGATTCTGACTGCATAAAATCTCTGCCTGTTTCTGTTTTTCATATGCCATTTCTGCAAAGTATATGGATTAATGTATTATATGGGTCTTTACAACTGTTGCTCGGTTTGCAAATTACTGGAGTACAGCTTCAGCATTGATTTAACCTGACAACTACTATTTTCAATATTTGGTTCAAAAATACGACCTGGGTGTAGAAGACAAAATGCTCTTTTTTTCTAATGAAGTGCTTTTCAGGTAAAAACATTCTATGAAAAAAAAATCAGTGGTATGGAGCCAGCAGATCATAGGATTATGGCCATTTTGAACCAACATTTTTGGTCATTCTTAACATCAATGTGATCAGTGCTATCTAAACAATAGAGAACAGAACAACCTTGGACATGAGACTAAAATCCAGCAAATGAAAAATTAGCATTGTTCTTTTTCTAAAATCTGTACAAAATTTCTAAGCTCTTTAGAATGACAACAGTCTTGAAATGTCATTTTTTCACCACAAAACTCTTTATGTTCAAGCCTTCATTTTCAAATTCTCTCTCTTTTTTTGAACTCTATTCAAGCTGTCTTGCTTCTGCCTCCTACACCATATGCTCACCTTAGAAAGCGAGGATGTCTTTTGGTCCTTTTACGCATCCATGGGAGTCCTTTATTGTGGATAACAGGGATTGCAAACACTCCAAAGATGAAATACAGGACTTTTAGTTTTGGATGGTTGAAGAACTTGTTCAGGTAGCTGTGCTTCTGCTAGTTTAGGAAACTTAGTAACAAATTCTTAAAAGCTCTCTTCATCCGAACAGATAGTGATTTTGATCGGTATTTCTCAGAAAATCAGGGATTAAGATGTAGGTAAATGAGATCTTTCTTCAGGATGAGGTAGGTAGTGGAGATTAAAAAAGTGACACCAGCGGATACTGTGGGACTTTCTTTCATAGCTATTTTCTCTTTAATTAGAGAATTTACTGTTTAAGCTTGTGTGTGTGTGTTTCTGAGCTAATATTTATGACATGAATGGGAAAAAATCTTTTTGTTTTCTGTGTATCTCTGGAGCTGAACACAGAAAACTGTGACTTACTTACAGACAAGAAAAAGATTTCACATTTCATTTAGTAGAGTGTAACAGGCCATGCTTGCCCAGTTCCCCAACCACATAACTTGTACAAAGAAATATCATATGCAGGAGACTATAGAAGTTGTGTAGGAAAACAGCTAATTTTTTAGAGTTTGGATGACAGCAAATGCCATATTAAGGCCTTAGCTTGGCTTTATTTTCACACATTAGTTTGCCCCTTATGTATATATACAGGAACACATGGGAGAGTTACTGCTTGGGGCAGATGGGTCATGTTCCTGTGGGACGCTATGCATGGAGAGTGTACTCTTTCAGATCATCTAAGACTGCAGCAGACAACGTGGATGTGTTTGAAAAGGTTTGTCTCCTCTGCTCTATCTGCCTGAGTGATTCTGTATATGACATTATCTTCATGCTGTCTGCAACTGGGCTATTCTTATTTGATAGTCTTGATAATAAAGGGCATATGCATATACATTTTTCATATGGGCCTAGTGTAGTGAAAGCCTGTATAGTTTTCATACCAGCTGAGGATTGCCTCTGTACAGATCTGTTTCTGACCTGTGTATTGAAGACTAGTTCTGAAGTAATTGCTGGTTTTATACCAAAGACAAAGTAGGTACATTTACTGTTAGAAAAGTAGGGTATTTGTTTTTTCCTTCTCTGCCAAGAAAACTTATAAACAGTTGGTAAGAAGTGAGTTATAAGAGTAAGAAAGGGTTATTTTTTTCAAGCTGTATTTCTTGATGAGGCAGAACAGATGGAAAAATATGTGGCAACTTAGTTCATAAGACAGGAAGAATCAGGAGGTACATATGAGACCAAAGTAACATTAACTGCTATCTTAGGAGTAGACAGTAAGTCAGAGTAATGCTACATACAACTGACTCTACAGGAGCAATTTTTAATTGCCTATATTCAAATAGCCTGTGACACAGAATTTAACGATTCTAGTGTTTCAAACAATGTCCCACTGTATGAGATCCTGATTCCCTTTAGGTGTATAACACCTTACATTTCTCTCTACACGATAAGTCAACATCTCTTCCTTGTCCTACATGCCTGTTAAGGCATTTGTTCCATCCTAATTCAGAGGAAAAAGTTTTGACACCTGAATCATCAAGAGAAATTTGTTTATTTATGTCCCATTCAAGTGCTCTCTAGGTGAGTTCCTTGACAGGATCACAGCAGTTGCTTCAAATGGCAGGAGAGTTTAAGGTTAAGCCTCTCAGATCATAGACAGGTATTTGAATAAATGTTTTCATTTCAAATATGTTGAAAAGCCATAAACTTTCATATAAATTAGGGACAACTTCTACATGTTCTAGTTCAAGGGAAAAATTGAGTTTATGCACATCTACATGGATTGGGGCAGCACTCTTGAAAAGCCTGCTCTGAAACAGCTGGTCACACAAGAAAGCATATTGTGTTTCACTGCTGAATGGTCACTGGTTAATGGTTTGCTGCTGCTTCGGTCCTGCTGATTTGCTTATTAAACCTTGTGACAAGTTTCTGACAGGAATTCTGTGAATTGGACTTCGGAAAACCTTCAAGACTCAACCCTTATGCACAACTGTGACCACCACGTTCCACCAGATTCCAATCATGTATGCATTTCAGAGACTATTTGTTACAAAAGAAAATAGCTGGGATTGTACAAAAATTCAGGCTGGAAAGGACCTCAGGAAGTTTATCAATTAAGGTGATGCCACTAAAAAGTTACAGGATGAAGAAAATGCTAAAAATCTGAGGGCAAAGTCTTGGCAGATAAATGGATTAACAGTTGCTTCACTGAAAAAAAGTTTGTTTCGTAATTTATTAATTAATTTGAAAATAATTTTGGCTATTGATCTCTAGTGGAATCTGACTCCCAGCTAGCTTTGTTCGTAGGGGGACATAGGATAACAGAAGTAGGAGATGATCCCAAAAGGCCTCCAGCTGCACGTCCTGCTGAAGCAAGGTTAGCTGTGAGATCAGAACAGATCTGAGGTGAGTCCACCAGATCAGTCCAGTGCTTTGCAGACACATCTGGAAAACCTCCAAAGACAGGACTGACATTCTCGTTAAATATGTACCATAGCACTGCTGAATAGTGGAAGTCACATTGTGTGATTTCTTTCCCTGAAATCAGTTAAAAAACCCTAATAATTTGTGTTTCATGACCTTGTCTTTTTCTGAAGAATGGAAAGGATATATTGCTGCTTTTTGTACTTGCTCCATTCAGTGATTAGCAAGCTAAAAATGTCTACTGCCTGTATAGGACAGTTTTTCTATAAGAATTTGAAGATATTCTGCAGAATTTATTTGTAAAGCTGGTTTTGCTTCATTTAATTTTAGAGATATACTCTAGTTCCATTTAAATGAACTCAAAAACCAAATATTTTGAGAATATTAATGGATTTCTAACTAATTATATGTTAATTGAAATCTTACTTCTGCCACTAAAAGCAAGGTGTCATATGAGATAGTTCCTTTTCTATCAAAAACATAATTTTCTAACACGCATTACAGTATGAAGACACTATCTTTTTGTTTGATTCCTTCTTATTACACATTAATTCTATTAGGAAACTGAGCATTCTGGTATGAACTAAGTTAGATAAAATAAGAAATGATCTGTACTCCAGTTGAAAGTCATATGCTACTGAACCGTGGTTGCCTTAGATCTTGGAAATGTCTATTAGCTTGCATGCTAAAAAAACCCATACAAAGAAACAATTAAAAATACAATAATTTAGTGTTCATGGAAGCTGCTAGATTGACAGTTCTGACAAATTAAATCTTTCTTTTTTCAAAGGGGAAATGGTTATCACATGGAAAGTGAGGATATAAATTTATATACATAATCTGCTAATATGCTTCAAACCTCACCTCGAGGAGGAAGAAATAGTTCTGTTTACACGCCATCCTGTCCACAAGGTACACTGAAAAAAGCAGCTAATTTTGCTGGTGGTTTTCATAATCCACTAAGAGAGAGTCCATTAACTAGGAACGGCTGAATGATTAATTTTTCATTTCAGTGGCTAAAAGGGGACAAATGTTTGGATATAATAGAATTAAAAACATGTCAGCTGTTTTCATAAGAAGGATTTTTTTTCACCTCAGTAATATAAAAACATATTCTCTTTTGAAACTGATAATAAGTGACAGAGAAATTAAGTTCCACATTCATAATATCCATCACTTCTGCTGTAGTTTTATGATTAGCCAGTTCGCCTATTGAGAGACCTATGTTCAGATTTTCCTCTGCAAAAGCTGAGTGAGGCCATGTATCCAGGAAAATTTTCCATTTCCTCCTGTGGCTTGGGGAGTAAGTAGTTTGGAATTCAGTGTTTCAGTAATTTTCCCCTTGAGAGTCACTGACTGTAACTCATGGAAGTAGTTCACATAAGGAGACACAGAGCAACACACCTCAGCAGTCTCCACACAACGGCACTTGCATTGACAATCACTAGCAGGATACAATAACCTGAGAAGAAGATTCTGAAGCCAGAGTTAAGATCTGAGTTTAGGCTCTGAGCCTTGGAAAGACTGATTTAATTACAATGCTGTTGGCTAAATAAATCTGTCTATGTTGGCAATATCTGTGAATACAGCTCTTCACTTCCTCAGCTTTTCTTCCAAGTGAGTTAAAATGTTTCTGAATTGCTGAGTCAGTTTATCTCAGAAGGACTGGAGGTTCACCTTTTTAATTTCGGATGTTACTGCTAGGTTAAACTGTAGTTTTGGCACCTGCAAGAAGCATTCTTTTCCCAAAAATTTTTGGGAAAAAAATCACATATTGTGTTATCTCTACCATTAATCGATTATAGTCTAAATTTGGGGAGAAGAAGATATGAGAAATATTTTGAGTCTTACGTCTCGTGTACTTCTGCTGTTAGAGATTTGTAGGCAGACAGTGCAACCCCAGACTTCGAAGCCTCCAGTTCTACTTGTCAAAAGCAAGGTACGGAGATACTCTGAGTTGATATACATAAACATTATAACAACAGAATGTATTAATCTGAATGGAAAGTGCCACTCACCTCTGGAAATATTTCCTACTTTCAACTTCCAGCCTTAAAAGCCAGAATTTAAAAACTGACAGTATGAGTTAGTCAAGTCTGCGTTTGCTTCAGGAGTATAAGCAATTGTGAGCCATTGGCACCATAAAACAGAAATCAATGACTTTTGAGAGTATGCAGTTGCTCTTTTCAGAAAAATCCTGTGTATCTAGGGAAACATATCCGATATGACCTTCAATGCAGAAATGCTCCATTTCATTGCACATGAGAGAGTTTATGTCATTGAAGTAATCTTTTGTAAGTGTTGTGTATAATATCTATATCTTTAATGATGGAAGATCTATGAATCACGTATTTCAATGTCTGCTTATCAATAACATTTGCATCTTGAGATTAGTATGTTCTGTTTGTTTATACGATTTTTGTCACTTAAGAGCTAATCAAGGGTCTTGACACTAAGAATTTAATGTTTAAGTCTTTGGGGAAAACCTTTGATGAATACTTGTTACGTGATTCCCACAATGGGTATGAACTTGATCCATGCACTTATATTTCACAAGCAACATTTTCATAACATTTCTAAATAATTAACATTTAAAATGGAATACTAAAAGTACACATAATTGATCTCCTTTATTTTTCTCCAATAGTTGTAAAAACTCAGTTTGCAGGAGAATTCCAGAACCTTCATGTAGAGAAGGCATTTAGCAGAAATCTGAACCCAAATATCAAGTACATTTTACATTCCAACTTCTGTGCTCTTCCCACTGTTCTTAATTCTTCCTTTTTTTTTTACCTGAAAGTCTTTCTTAGAACTACAGTTTCTGGAAGGACATGAATAGGTGAGGTTATAGCTCTGAGGCTGAAAGAAAAAAAATTAGAAGGAAAAACCAAACAAAAATCCCAAAATACTTTTGTAGTTTTCAAGCATCCACATTTTCTGAGAAATTCACAGACTGTCTTACAACATGGTGGTAATGGCAGCTGGGGGTACATTACATCTTCCTGTAAAAGACCTCTTGCATGTTGGACTTAGTTTCACAAATAAGCACGACAAGGTTGTGCCTTGGGCTGTCCAGTGTTTTCCCTGGTGGCCTCTGTGTGTGTGTGAGTATCTGCATATGTGTGTGTGTATGTATGGTCTATTCTGGGCAGTGGAACTTTCCCAGTAGCTGTTGAGTGGTGTTTGGGAGAGTTGCACCAGGGTAATGGGGTCTAGAATTCCTGGATACCACTTTGACCAGGTGTTAGTAGTATCTAACCAATGTAAAAATACAAATTAGTACGTATGGATGTGTGTCTGTGTCTGGATTATAAGTTACTGAGCGAATAAATGCTTTTTTTCCTATGGCAGTGAGACAGATACGACATACTCCTTTGCTGCTTCTAAATGGCCAGTTTTGGTGTCCCACCCTCAGTGTACTGGGTGTTGTGAAAGCACCTCCAGAGCACCTGGCACTTGCGCAGTCTACATCTAACAGTCTTGGGCACTCAGTCAAGCTTTGTGTATCCCCTCCAAGAAGCAGTCTTTCCTTCTTTGCTATTGCAACACCAAAGATTAAGAATGTTAATCCCCCCCCTCTTTTGTTAAAATCCTAGCCCCTGTGTGGTTGTTAAAAAATGACCTGAAAGTACTCTCAAAGTTCCAGTAGCTAAATAATACATGTTGGACAATTTCTATTCTCCCCGTATTTTTAAGACTTCTAATGTTTCTAGCTATCTCATACCTGCCTGTCTCTGAGGGGTGTTTAGGTTTATCTGACAATTATTTTATTAAGGATCTCCAGGTTTACAGAATTGCTAGAACCACTGTCTGCAGGCCTCTCTGTCAAGGGTCAGCTGCATGACAGTTTTGAGAAAGCTCTACTTGCTGCCTGTGGGTAGGCAGATAACATAGGTTGCTTGTTTGGTTTTGTTTGTTTAGTTGTTTTGCTTTTTTATTGATACTCACCCTCTCTTTTATCCCCAATTTTTTGTTTTGCCTTCTGTGTCCTCCAGAACACTTGTGGTGGTTGACAACACAGTGGTATAATAGTATAGTGAAGTCTTGATTAGTGTGACTAATTGACTGTATCTGAGTCCTGAGCTATCTTGACCAGTGTTAAATGGAGATTTTATGACCTTGTACACTGCTTAGTCTCCTTCTAAGTTTCAGACTGCCTAGAACTGGTGTAAGCCAAAATGCAAAGGAAAACAGAAGATAGTGATTTAAATAATTTGGTTAAGTAGAACTTGTCCTACGATTTCAGATCATTGTTTTTGAGTCTAGACACTGACTTGTACAGCTGTAGTCTCCTCTCTACAGACTCTGAAACGTGAATTTCTGGAGGGGAGATTCCAAAAAAGGGGGATATCTCCATTTGAGTTTGACCGGAGTTACCACTGTGTTTCCCAACAGCATTCGATCTGTTTAGCCTCCTTTTCTCACTGAGGCTGATTTTCTGACTATAGAGGAAGTCTACAGCTGACTTTGAGTGAAAACGCAATTTATTACTATTTAAGATAGATGACGATAAAATCAGTCCATAAAAAACTGCAGTAGTTTCCAATGCCATCACTCCTCCACCTCCTCTTCTGTAGGTTCTCACTCCAGTTGAACATGGTAGAAGATCATAAGAGTGTTTCTCATGCAAAAATTCAAGCTTGGCCAGAAAAAATTTAGATTTACTTAGCTGACTTTGCACTGAGATGAATGAGCTGGAATGGCTCTGCTCCAAGGATGATAACTTTCTGCAGGAAGGTAAGATGTAGTATCAAACATTGGAAAGATTGTCACTTCTTACAGTGCTCCAGCTATATCCTCAAATCATGCCTGCTCCTGACTTTTCAAGTCTTTTCACTTTGCCAAAGTGTTTTCAAGGGAATTTAGGATTTGTGTGGGGGCAGATACACACAGTTGTGCATAAGCTTTACTTGTGGTCCGACCCAGCTCAGGAGGATGATCTGTGCAGAGTGTTCACAGGGAGCCCAGGCTGTTGGCAAAGTGCCCTCTGCCTTGAGAGATTCCGAGTTTCATTCTTGGAACAACAGCTTGCATAACCACTGTCACCAGATGAAAACAACACAGACACAACCTTGTGCTGTCCCCCAATGTTATGGGAACCAGGGATTTCTTGGTTGCACAGTACTTGTATACAGAAAGCCTGTAACTGGATATTTTGTTATAGTTCGGTTGTCTAATCTAAAGAGACTTTGAAGTTTGTCTTAGAATTTTTTTTAAAAGGGAAGAAATATTGTGATGAGAATTAATGTTTGTGTTGTTCATTATTTAAATATAAAACTGTGTTTATATTCTATAAATGAGAAAACCTGAGAAGACAGGAAGATGTGTGTGGTGTTACTACTCCCCAGGTGAAGCCAAGTTGTTTCCTTCTCACTTTCCCTCTCTCTCATACACAAGTTACTAAAGCTGATGCCGATTTTAAAATTTCAAAAGTTTCAAAACTGGAACTAATTTGTATTTGTGAGAATGTTAAATAGGAGTGAAAAAACACACACCAAATATTGAAACAGTTTTCTCATTGAGGATGGGAGATAGAACATAGGATGCGACTTAGAAACAAACTGTAGAAATCATCACTTTTCAGGTGGGACTCGACGGATTTCTGGTACTTCGTACGTGGAGGACTTTGACTGTGTGCTATGGCAACTATTTAGAGTGTCATGTGTTGTCATTTGGGGAGGTGACAGCAGTTACACTATTAGGAGAGCCTCGAAGTGATTAAGGCATTGTGGTAATGGATATAGATCCCAGCTGCAGTCAAGATCAAATGGGCTTCTATTATGCTCAGCCTGTTTCCCAGAAAGCACACTCCACTCAAGTTTGGTATTAACTTTGTTTAGAGGGAGGTTTTGTTTCTTCTTCACGATCTACTGGTACATACCATATGTCTGCCTCAGACCCCCAGGGAGAAGAAAAGATCCAATGCAATGCTTCCAGGCAGACTGGATGTGGTGTCTCCAAGGGGGATTTACAGTGTATTAGCTTTGCTCTTTCTGAAGAGCTGATAATAGAGAAATATCTTCTATAAATATGCTTTTATGGGCACATACAAATAGCCAAATGCAATGTTAACATTTAATAGCTTGCAGAGAAGAATCTATTACTATCTATTCTTAAGAGCAAAGCTGAAGTGAATTTTATATGTAAGATTGAACAAACAATTAAAGGTATTCCCATCTTGATCCCTAGTGAGAAGCTGATAAATAAAATTAGTAAAAGAAGCTTTTGGAAGAAGGATGCTGTTTTGTCTTGTAACATTCTTTGCTTGTTTAACAGTCCTGTGCTATATTTAAATTTCATTTTCTGAGCAATATGCAATCTTTTCAACCAAGAGGACAAGTTAACAAATCAGGCTTTGATTTTCTCTCTTCAATCTTTGGACATTTTAAAGATTAATAAAATTATCTATCCTAAGCCTTCTGAGAAAGATGTCTAGTTTGAAAGTAAAACAAAACATTAGTAGAAATACTCCAGAATTTCTATCTGTCCACTCCAAAGCACAAACTGAATCCCCACAGCCTGCTAAAATATGAAGGCACCTCTTGCATACTACACAAATCAAAAGTTCAGCTCATAAAGCTATGATGAATAATTTGCATGGATGTTCCACAAAGCCTGCTTAGGAATAACACAGAGGAAAAATTAATTACATGCCTTTAATAGTCATTAAACCTTTTTCCCCTCTGAACATGTGTTGCAGCTTCAACAGTACACTGCATAAAAACAAGAATAACAACTAGACGAGGATCACATATTCTTGCAATAGGACAGTAAAGGAATACTGCTTCCAGGTCAGCTTAGCTCCTGGATTTGGGTTTATGAATGGCAGAGAGGATGAGGCAGTTGCAGCAAATTCACCGTCTGCATCCACCCTGGTGTATGGGAAAGGCGGACATTCCCTTGTTGCTTTTACAGAAAGATGCATCATCACTGGTTTGTACAGGTAAAGGAGCTCCTGCCTTTCCAGAAGGGACCATTCTGAGACAGTGGTACTACATCTGTCTTGCAAAAACATATTCAGGACCTCAGGTGTCTTAATCCAATGACCCAAAACAAAAATATTGCTCTTTCTTCTAGATTTCCCTGTACAGAAGATGTGGATTTGTTTAGAATAATGAAACAGATCACAGACAGGAGACATACACTGGTCTGAGTTAGTTTGTAAACATGGTAGTTATAGGAGAGCTTATTTTTCACCCCTACTCTCTGAGCAAACAGGAACTACGTACCTTATAACATCTACATTCATCGCACAAGCAGAAACGCTGCAATCATTATATCTCCATTTTGTAGTTTTATTCATACGATTAGTTTCATTACTTTCAGTTCCAGAAAGCAAGAACAAAACACACTTTTGAGGAAGAGAGACCAGAAAGTCAGAAGAGTGTTCTAAAACTTTTAGCAAGATATGAAAAGAACATTACTGCAAAATTACTAATGCTTCCAAAAGATTAGATGGTTGAAAGGCCAGTCTTGTACTTCAGATTCAGTTTCTGGGTCTGCTAAAAGCTTCCTGGATAAACTTATTCAAGACACTTACTATTTTTGTCCCTAAGTTCCCAAATTGCAATATGAAGTGTTTTCTTCCTCTCAGACGTCATCTGTTTGAAAACTCCTTGAAGCAATGGGCATCTCTGTCTAGTGGCTGGCTATTAATTGGTGATAAATTTTATGCAGTGATGCTGAGAAGAACAAGAAGAAAAGGTGAGTTAGATTTAGAACTACAAAGATACCAAAATTTTTGGTTTGCGAACATATGAAAACATTTTCATTCCTGAATCAGGACACAAAGTTTAAAGATGGAATACTTTTATGGATAAACTGCCATATGTTGAATCATTTCAGCATTATGACACATCATAGAACTACATTATTTCAAGGATTTTGAAGTTTGGATGCCCTCCCTTGCAAGGCAAAATCGTGCATCCTGTGGTGCTCTGGTAGTCGCATGACTCCCAGAAAGCACTGTCTTACTTAGCAGAGAAATAATATTGCGTCATCGGATTTGCCCTCAGTTGACAGAGCCCGCTCCACAGGGCAGAGCAGAGGGAGCCTGAATTACAGTTCTCACTGTGCAATGTGAGTGCCAGAAGGTACCACACTGAAAAACTGAACTAGGAATAAACTGATAAAAAGCCATATATAGCATCTCCTTCAGTGAACACTGTTCTGCCTTAAACACTGGCTGAATAAGGCAGGCTGTGGTAAAAATTTGCAACTGTGTAATTAATAAAGACTATAATATAGTGCTTGTACTCAAGGCTTCCAAATTAATGATATGCATAATCAACCTGTGGTATTCCCTGACTTCTAAGAAAAAGTATTTACTGCCTTAAGATTTTCAAAGGAATCTTTGTTATTCATGTCAGTACTTTCTGCCTTTCAGAGAGCAAAAAAACAAAACAAGGCTGTATTTTTTAATCAATTCCTAGAAAAAGTTAATTTATTTCTAAAAAGTTCATTAAAGGATTCCTCCTTCAAGGATTGTGTTCTTTAGAGTCTTCTTTAACCTCTAAGCAAATTTTAAAAAATATGGTCACTTTCATACTAATACCAAAAGTTGCCTAAAAATAATTACTTCACAATCCATCATCTGCTGAAAATTGTGAGACTCTTTTCCTTGCTCCCATTGAGATCATATAGATACTACTTCTGCATAGTGCTATTATCTCATATGAGGTTTGTTTACAATTTTTTTCTGTAATTGTGGTGCCTTTAAGCTAAAATGAACTGAATGAAATATAAAATCAGTCTACATTGTCCTGATATGAAGAGATGAGTTGTACAATATATATACATATAATATATATATTATTATATAATACATTATATTATATAATATATATATATCATATATATATTTCCGGTCTTGTTTAACATCTTTATCAATGATCTGGATGAGGGGATTGAGAGCTCCCTCAGTAAGTGTGCAGAAGACACCAAGCTGGGTGGGAGTATCAATCTGCTTGAGGGTAGGAAGGCTCTGCAGAGGGATCTGGACAGGCTGGATTGATGGGCCAAGGCCAACTGTATGAGGTTCAACAAGGCCAAATGTCGGGTCCTGCACTTCGGTCACAACAACCCCATCAAACACTACAGGCTTGGGGAGGAGTGGCTGGAGAGCTGCCCGGTGGAAAAGCATCTTGGGGTGTTGGTTGACAGCCGGCTGAACACGAGCCAGTAGTGTGCCCAGGTGGCCAAGAAGGAAAGGCATTCTGGATTGTATCAGTAATAGTGTGGCCAGCAGGAGTAGGGAGGTGACCATGCCCCTGTACTTGGCACTGGTGAGGCTGCACCTTGAGTACTGTGTTCAGTTTTGGGCCCTTCACTACAAGAAGGACATTGAGTTGCTGGAGCATGTTCAGAGAAGGGCAATGAGGCTGGCGAGGGGTCTAGAGAAGAAGTCTTATGAGGAGTGACTGAAAGAACTTGTGCTGTTTAGTCTGGAGAAGAGGAGGCTGAGGCGGGACCTTATTGCTCTCTACAACTACCTGAAAGGAGATTGTAGTGAGGCAGGTGTTGGTCCCTTCTCCCAACTAACTAGTGATAGGATGAGAGGCAATGGCCTCAAGTTATGTCAGGGGAGGTTTAGATCGGATATTAGGAAAAATTTCTTTACTGAAATAGTGGTCAGCCGTTGGAATAGGCTGTCCAGGGAAGTGGTGGAGTCACCAACCCTGGAGGTGTTCAAAAAACATGTACATGAGGCACTTTGGGATATGGTTTAGTAGTCATGGTGGTGTTGGGCAGACAGCTGGACTTGATGAACTTAGAGATCTTTTCCAACCTTTCTATGATATAAACCAAGAAATATTATGACATTTGTGACACATTGATGAGAACTCACAATGTTATGCTGAATATATATCCACAGGATATTACTTGGCTTGTGGTAGACATCCTTAACTTTAGGACGGGAGTTGGTCTTCAGATTTTCTCATGAAATCTGCTCATTCAGTGGAAACCTGCTCTGAATGGAGACTTCATCTGCTTTGGAAAATAAAGATGATTGATAATCACCCTTGTGAGTGGGGCTGTTCTGCATTTCTGACATGTTCATTTGAAAAGTTTTAGAGAGTTCAGAGAGATCTTTGTTTTCTTCTCTTGTTGACCAACATGCTATCTAAGAAAACTTCAAGTGAAAACAAATATGAAGATATTTTGATGGCATCCTTAGTTTCAGTCATACACAGCTAAAATCTTCAGATAGCCCTGGGCAGCTCAGGTTCAACTGCTGAAAAGAAAGTTGCTTGTACTTGCAGCTGACCCAAACTTTCTAAACAGAAAGTGAGGGCTTAGTGATTTATTCAGTTTCTTAGAAGTTGCTATTAGCAATGCATCTAATGAATTCCACACTCCAGCACATGTGCACAACCACTTTCCAGCTGAGGCATAGGTAGGAGATTCTTTTTCCTTCTATCTCTACTAGCTAATCTGGGCTGGTAATAGAACTGACCTTCACTTCCTATTGAGAACAGATGCAAAAGACTGAAAAGTATGCATGACTGGTTGATGCTTATTAAAAAAGTACCAAAATTTCGGAGGTCTACTTAAACTCGACCTTGATATGCTTCAGCTGAGTACTGAAAGCTCAGTGCCTTCAATTCAAAACAATAAGAAATATCGCATTGACCTTATAGGAGAATACGTTTATTTCATTTTTTTTTAGCTGAACGTAAAAGACTGGGAAGTTCAGAATCAGGTTCAGTTCTAAAAGGCTTGCAAAAATACAAGGAACTGTATTTATTTAAATCAGTCTCCCTGAAAAAAAAAGATGTCTTTCATGGTATGCACCCATATTTCTTGTTTCTAGTCATGCTGGAGATAAAAAAATGCAAGCATTCCCATAATTAGTTATTTCTGGACACAACAAGAGCCAGAGAAAATGGTAATAATGAGAAAGAACCTGTTTGAGCAGTTTCAAAATAAGCTGTGCATCTGTATTGATGTTTAAACAGCACTGTTTCAACAAACATGCTTAGAAACAGTGCCTCAGTCACACTTTCAGGTTTTAATAGCTTGCCAGCTTCTTCCTTGACCCCAGAGGGCTGTCACTTGATGTTGTCCTATATCAGACTACATGCTTTTCCTCTTCTGAAGGCATGCAGATCCTCTGTCACAATCTGTCACTTTATTGTAGAAAAATATGAGTCTGAGTATATGAGCCACAAATTTGTCCCATTCTTCTAAGCAGAAAATGCTGATAACTATTTTCTTGTTCCTATATTTCACATCAGCTAGGAAAAAACCCAACACAGCTAATGGAGTTCTTCAACTGTGGGTATAGTTTACTTGGACATTCTTATGGTTCCAGGTGTGTGACATTATATGGATTCTGGAAGGAAACTGTTTCCTGCCACTCTTACAGTATTTTGGAAAACATCTGTGGCAAACTGCTGCATTTTTAGCTGTGAAGGTAGTTTCCCTTTCTATCAGAGAAGATCATAAGAATCTTAGAACCATGGGACAGCCCAGGTTGGAAGGGACCTTGAAAGATCATCTGATCCAACCTTTCATGGGTAAGGGAGCCTAGGTGAGATTATTTAGCACTCTGTTCATCTCATTTCAAAAATCTTCAGACATGAGGACTCTACAACGTCCCTAGAGAGGTTGCTCCAGTGAAAGATTGTTCTTACAATCTGTAAAAAATATCTTATGTCAAGCTGCAACTTCTCCTGGTGAAACCTGTACCCATTGCCCGTTCTCCATGTGATTTCTTGTGAAGAGAGAGCCTCTGTTCTCTTTGTAGCTCCACTCTAAGTAATGGAATACTATCATGAGGTGTCCCCTGAGCCTTTTCTTTGGGGAAAAAAGATCTAACTTCTTTAGTCTTTCTCATAGAGCAGGTTCTCCAGCCTTCTGGTCATCAGATCTTAGTCAAATACATAGATTAGCCAGGTCTGGAATGTTTGCCCTTCATGCTGCATAATAATAAAATATTATGAGCCTGAATTAGATCTTTGTGGAGAAAAATACATACAAGATGAAGAGAAGAACTACCATTTAATGTAGTTGCATTAAATATAATGTATATGCATTAAAAAAGATGTGTAAGTTTGCCCCCTTATATTTTAATTAGCTATAAATCTTCAACACATGGACCATCATCAGGTCAAAGCAGGAACATCGACGCATACAACAAACATTTCACAAAGTACCATAATGACTGGGGATGAAAAAATTATTTGCCTAGCAAATGTTTATTTTATGAAGTTAGGTGGATACATCAAGGGAGCTGCTGCCACTTCACCCCTGTAGGCAACCCAGGTCTCTTGCTTTGACAAAGAGATGTTACTGACCAAGCAGAGCAAGGAAGAGAGTGGCTTGGAGAAGGAACTGTCTGAAATTCCTATCAGGCAACTTCGCAAATACCCTATGACTGAATTTCTGCTGATGTGTTTAATTTATGTTGTTTTGGAAGCACTTTCTATCATAAATAAATGCATCACTGCAGCTAGCGTAATCCCATTAGCATGAGAGGTTTCTGAGACCGGAGATCTCAAAAATGTCTCAAGTATGTTTCAGCTTGAGAAGCAGCCGGAACACATGAGCAAAACGTCTGAACATGGAGGCACCCTCTGATTTCAATTTAAGATGATGTATCACTCTGTTAAAAGACCTATTCAGAGGCATCCTGAGCTTGTTGGTTTGAAAACTGCAGCACTAAAATTGGATGAGTAATCTGTAGCAGAGTTTAGTGAATACTGCATCCAAGACAAAATATAGGGAGATAAGTACATATGGCAGCTCCCAAGAACATGTCAGACGGGCAGATGCTGTGTGAAAGGAAGATACATTCTTTGACTTGACAGCTGGGAATTGTGGTTGTTCATCAGATGAAGAAGCACGAGGAAGAAGTATAAGAAACATTATGTGATGTTACCTCTTATGCACCCTTCTTGCAAAAGCTCCAGAGAAACACTCCCATGCACACACATTTAATAGTATCCAAAGCTAGGGAACTAAATATGAGTGTAAGAGACTAAATATGTAGCCTAATTTTCCAAAGTCACCCACGAGCTCAGTTGGATGTCTGTATTTATTTACCCCCAAATCCATCTGCTTCTGGGTAGTCAGTACCTCCCCGCGCAGAAAGGCCTAGAGATACGTGTGTTCTGCAGGCCTGTCTGTTGGCAAAATACTAATTCAGGAAATGCCACAAATATCTGACGTAGCAATAAGCATGGGAAGTGAAGATGGAATGAACCCATGATCAGTCTAGTCATGAACTGGACCGTAGCCATTGGAGTTAGTCACAGTGCGGGGAGCAGGGAAGGTGGAGATAATGCCTGTGAATGTAAATGGTAAGAAATGAGGAAGAATGTTTTTAAGTTGTGCTGAATTAATTCATAGAACCCACTGATGCAAAATATAATCTGTGTAGAAATTATAACGTAATCAGTCCCCACACTCCACAGGAAAAGCTGAACGGTAGATGAGGTCTGCGGGGACTCTCTTCTACTTTAACCTTGTAGTTCTGTGCTTTGTGTGCATTGTGGAACATTTTGTGCCTTGGTCTCAACTAACCAGTGAATATTACCTGAGGACACCAGTTTATATGACCCTCATGCTATGCTTATGCCTTTCATTACAGATAAAAATCTTTACTCTCTGGGGCTTATATTTCTGTTTAATATTTTGTTTAGTTTTTTTTTTTCTTCCCTCTACCTGCATCCCAGACACAAAGCCAGGCTTGCTCCTGCGGAGCAGAAACAAACCTAAAGGTGTTAGCTTTAGTCAGGCACACAGGAAAGCAGATATCTCCTGTGCAAATCTTCCGCTGATGTGAATCTCTGGGGTCTGTGAACCCGTTACATAAAATGCAGCACTGTCTGATGGCAGGGTATGTTACAGCCAGTGCAGGCACTACCTTCTCACACTGGATCCTCAGATGTCCTCCTTTTCCACGTGCCAGCTCATGTTAGGCCTTCATGATTTCATGATTACCAGCAATAATTTCAACAGTTAGTAATTTTAAACTTTACTTTCTGATGTCTGATCAAGAAGAATCATATATACTTTTTTTCTCTAGTTATTAATCAAGTTGTGAGTGTGAAATGTTTTATGCTTACTTAAAAAATCATGCACTGATGCTGAATGTGGTGCTAATCTTTCATATGCTGTCTGTGAAAGTTGGTCTAGTTAAAAATGTTCTTTCTATCCTTAAATTTATTTTGGAGAATAGCTTGAGGCTTTCAAATGTAAATACTTCTGGACTAATAGGTATTCCAGTTCACAGATATTCAAGCAGTTTAAAGCAGATGCAGGCTCAGCCTGAGATGAAATCTTTACAGTTCATCAGGTAGAAAGCAGTGATGTCTCAACTAATAAACATGTTTCTGTTCTTCACATAATTAAAAAGAACAGGGGCTGCACAAACCACTGGCTTTACCAACAAGTTTCCTCTTTCATGGAGCATTTTTCACCTCGTGTGAGTAAGGTTTTGAAAAATCAAGAATCTCTGCATGCTCACAGGAATATTTACTTGTGCAAATGAACCTTATCTGATCAAAAGTAATGGCATGAGATATTAGCAGCCAGTTCTCAGTATTGAATCATCCTTGACAGAGCAAAATGAAGCAATAAGTTATCCAACAAAATTACAATCTCCTCAAAATAACATCATGTGGCCAAAACGTCTTTTGATAAATCACACTTTTTTTTTTTCCTAAAGAGAGCTTTGAAAGATACTTCAGCTGTGTGATGTTGTGTCCTTTTTAAACATGTCTATGATAAAGATCATTGTATTACAGAAAAACATCCTGTGAGTGGTTTGTTTTGGGATGACGTGTTTAACAACAGTTTCAGTACAGTTTCCTGTTCTCCTTGGTAATCTCTACAGAAATGAGATGGACTTGGGGTACATGTATGAAAAACGAGAACACCTAAGTGATTTTTTCTGTGCTTGCTTATACAGGTGTTGTCTTCTCATAGCTTTTCTTGAAGGCATTCTGTAGCTGAAGCAGTTTTTGGCTGAAAGAACTGATAGGGCTTGATGTATGTAAAATCTGGGTCGGGTTAACAACCATTAGGTTCTGTGTCACAAGTACATCAGGCATTGCAGGCTGAGCTAGGATCACACTCTAAATCTTTACTTTCTGGGGAAAAAAAAAAGGGTATCAAGTGCAACTAATTCAAGAAAAACGCATACTCCACTGGTGTTTTAGGATCCGCACTTGCAAATTAGCAATAGACCAGTTATTACTGTCATGTTATAGCCTGTCTTTGACTGAACAAAAGATCAAAGAGAGTAAGAAGTTCTTATATTTAAAGACTACAAATAGTCTTACACTTCCTGATCATCTAATGCAGGAAGACAAATCTTTTAACCAATGAAATACAATTTACAATATACTCTTGAAACGGTTGATGAATGACACTGCAGAGATGTAATATGACAGATCAAAAAGAAATTTTGTTTCTCCTGTCCTTCTTTCCCTTGTAAAATCTTCTTGCTTCCAGTTATGATTCTTCCCAAGTCAGGATTTCTTCTGGTTTTGCCATGACACTCTTCAGGTAACTGTTTATGTGGATCATACTGTGCTTAATGATGTCTAGAAAAATAGTATGTATTTAGGACTTCATTTTTCAATTGGATACATGAAGATCATGATGCCCTTCCTCTACAGAAACCAAGAGGATTACTGTGACACAAAGTCAATGTAATAGATCAAACATGCTGTCTTTGATTTGCATCCTCTCTTCTCAGGAAAATAATGTGCAAAAAGGTTAAGGACAAGGAATTATCAGAAAAGAAATCAGTGGTTCCAAACTGTAAAGAACTTTTACTGTAAAACCACAAAGAACATTCAGATTTCAGGGAATGAACAAATGCCTGTTACTAAGTTTGTTTCAGTATAAGAGAGGCTTACTTAGTTGACCATGATGGTGAAAACCAAAAGCAAAGCATTCCTTAAAAGTGCTTATTGTTGCCTATCAAACCCTCTGATCCTCTGTATCCAAATTATTCAAGTTCCAGTTTTAGACATTTCAAGCCAGACTCTGATCTTAATCACATTACTCTAAATAGAATGTAACTAGACTGTCCTTCCCCTGTAACGTCTGTGTTATTGCAATCTGACTTCTTCACAAAGATTGCATTCAGAAAAGTGCCAAATACAAGTGTGACTTCATCGAGTAGGAATTTCTCTTCACTGACAGATTTGACCCTCACACTGTTGAGCAGAGTTGGGCATCGTGTAAACAGGGACGCTCTTCAGTAACAGGCATAAATTCTTTATGGGATGCCTCCCCTGGAAGCCTGTGACACCTCCTCTCAATAAACCGTGACAGCAAACAGCAGCCTCCTTCAGATATCATCTGTGATATGCTTAAATGTCTGATGGATTCTTTTGATCTCAGCACTGGCGGACTTAATCACAGATATCCTACCTTGTGTGGCCAAAGAATTACCACCGATGGCTCTCTAATAGAGCAGTTTAGATTTCTGGTTCAAATGTATTGGCTTATAATGAATAGATTTGCTTTAGTTCTTGAGGATTTAGAGGATTTTCCTTTTGCTTTATTCCCCACTATTACATTTCTCTTAGCCAGAATGATATTTTATGCTATTTAAATGGCACGTTTTGATGATTTAACAGCCTAAGTATCATTATTATGCCTTTGCATGCCAACAACTGATACAAAGTGCTTCTTAGACCTTGTCCACTTTTTTGTATTATCTGGGTTTTTTCTGGGTGACCTTCACAGAAAGGACCCTACTCTCTGCCAAGAGCAGAAAACAGGTTATAGCAATTGCCATGAAATGCTATGGTAATGCAGAAAGGTTAGCCAAGCTTCAATCTTTAAAAAGATGCCCTTTTTTTTTTTGTGGGGACATCATGTAATGAGTTTTCTGCTGTTATTTCTCTTGTATAAATTTGTATCCATTTAATCAAAATCAGTCTTCTTAAATTCTAAGTGTAAACAAATAAGATCACTATCTTAGCTGTCACCAGGAATTATAGGATGACTTGCCTTACTGTGCCTCAGGACTGCCTACACAAAAAGGATTTAAGTGTTAAGGCTGCTGGCAGTGTTCGTAACACCAAAATTAGGTACCACTGTCAGTGCTGCATGGAGAGGACTACACAGCACTCATTGCTAGAGTAAGCTCTGGCACCATTTCTTGCAAAACCCAGCCAGGCAGGCCTGCTTCAATAGCAATCATTGCCTGGGGGCTTTGAATGAGAGAAGCTGACATGTGCCGGCTTCTGGGTCAGGCTGGGAGCTGGAAGTGAGGTGGGCTGTAGCTACTCAGTGGTGTCACGACTGAGGCACTTCTGGACTACTGTGGAAGGGAAAGGTTTGGTGTTTGGGGAAGGTTCATATTAAAGATCTGCAGGTGGAATTTAGGTGTCTAAATGCAACACAAGTCCTTTTGTTAATATAGCTATGGACTTCCACAGCCAGAGTCACATAATCAAAAGCTGTCAAGAGAAAAATATTGGCGTCATGACCTCTTCCATGCTGATCCAGGACCTGACATCCTATCCACGCCCTGGCACTACCTTGGCTGATGCCCCACTTTCTTGTCAGCTATTTGATTGATGCCTCTAAAATTACACTGGCAAAAAAACTGGTATAGCACAGAGTGGGACCCAGTCCTTTGCTCCTAAAAAATAATAAAAAAGTGATATGTCTTAGTAAAAAGATAATGACGTTGCTATGCTGGTTTTCACTGGCTCAGGACAGTTCTCTTGCCTATTTGAATGTTCTGGTGAAAAGTAGTATGACTTGGGAGAGGCAGAATGTGAGTGATGTGCCACTGTTGCAGAGCCAGCTTTAGAGGTGTAACAGCAAGCTCCCAGGTCCTATGAATGTTAACATCTCTTAAATGGGTGAATATTTTTAGATAGTTTGTGCTAGTAGATATTTTTTAGTAGGAGTTTATGTTATTGTCTCTTCTTATTTTAGTAATGACTGTCACAGTCCCAGTGAAATCTTAGTCAGAAAATATCCTTTCATAGTGTCACTTCAGGCTAAAATAAAATCCTTTTCTCAAACAGAGCTTTTTTACAGCAGAATAGGTACAATGGGCTATTCAGCTGAATTCTATTGACTCTATAGATTCAAATCTTAATGTTCCTTTTTTTATGATCTCCTCTTTTTCATTTTAATATTGTTCTGCTTTTCCTTTTGGTACTGTGCATATCCTATTTTGTTCCACTGAAATAATTTTGTAAGAAAATCAGGATAATGCTGTCTATTCAGTCATCACAGGCACAGTTTTGGTTTTTAAGCTTTGGCTAGCTTATATACACACCCCTTCCCTTCCAGTGATTACTTCCAGTGCCAGCTGGGATACCTATTGGTGAATTCAGGGCAGACTGACTTAACAAGACAGTTGTTGCTCCAATTAACCTACTCCATGTTTCAAGAGATTTTTTTTTTTTTTTTCATTAAGGAAACAAGTAGAGGGACAGACTTTCTTTAGCCAAATTGCTCCATCCTTCTCTCTACAGTGAAAAAAAAAAGTTAGTTTGGTGAACAAAGAGCAATCATTACTGGACATCTGCTGCTAGTAACCGGGACACAACAAAATTTGAGGACTGGATGCTTAACAGTTCATTGTAGGTATTATTTGCATATACAAAGCTACTTCCCAGCAGACTGTGAAAAAACATTTCCTTTAGCTAATTGTGGTGGAAGTTGCTATTTTTCTACATGGTGAAAAAATGTGTTAAAAAATTAATGTAACCATGAAGGTGCTTTGCTTAAATGCCAGCTTTCAAAATCTGTGTACGTTTGCTTCACAGAAAGGTTTAAGTCATGTAATTCCCTAGGTAGGACTGTGACTGACCTCTGTGGGAATGCACAGAAAGAAATGTTTCCATGAGTTTCCCCCCTTGAACCCTCTCTATAGGAAGAAGTCAACAATTACAGTTTTTTTCTTCTAACACAGTGCTCACAGACAAGCTCTGAAGAAAGCTGGGCAGCAGCACAAGATGTTAACACACCCAGAGGTTCTCTCCATTCCTTTGCTGAGTATTTCTGCTCCCATGGCTAAGTCAGCAGAAGGGAATGTATGTCCACACCAGAACTGTCCTGAGAAGGCATACACACAAGCATACTCAGCTCCTTGCTATGGATCCAGGGTCCTGTCCAGGTGGTCTGGACAGATCACGCACAAGCAATGCCAACTGCATGAAACTCAGTTCAGCCTCACAAGCTCTTCCTGAGCTCTTGTTATTAGCATTTGTGCCTGAGGGTGCAGGGTGGCAACCATCTGCAGGGCTGGAAGAAAAGTAAAACACAAGCCTCTGCCTTTTAGGGTGGTGGTAATGTTTCAGTGAAGTGGTAACAAAGGTACTATCAGGTTTCACGATGACGGTGATGATAAAAATAGCTGCTGACGTCATAGGAAGCTCCAGCCTTTGTTGGATTTATATAGCTTTCCCTTAAGTGGAAAAGACATTGATCAGAAACAATATGAAATAAAAGCTTTTTTTCGCTAAAGAAGTATGTTGGTATTCAGTTTTAATATATACAGCAGGCCTGAAACAGGATTGCTGATTCCAGGCAAGTGCTGTTGTTTCAAAATCAATTTTTGTTCTGATTGTAAATACAGTTATTTAAAAAAAACCCAAACTCTCTGATGACTTCTATAGCTTATTTTAGTGTCAACTCATGGCTGTTCTGTTCTGGAACATTTTTGCACCTTGAGACAGGAACCAGGGTGCCTCAGGTCTTCATCTCCAGAAAAGTTTCCTCCAAGGGCTTGTTGCAGGTCCAAAGACCCTGTGCCTCCCAGGTTGCCCTTAAGCTTGATCCAAGCACAAATCACCGTTCTATGGTTTCATGGGATTTTACCAAAACTGAGATGCATCCATATAATGTTACAGCATTTTTTAGCTGGAAGTCTGTTCCACTGGGAAATTTCCCTAGACCTCTATTTACTGACGAATGCACTTTGCTTATTTATTAATACACTGCTGTTTCATCCCTGCCTACAGTGAAGAATTTAAATCAGGCATTCTGAAAGTGCCTGTATTTGTATGTTAGAAACATCCAGCTTCACCAGAATCCCTCCGCCTAATACTGAGAGGCAAATAGCTTATGCCTTGTTATTAGCAAGAGCCAGAGCCGTATACGTCATAGCTGATCCTCCACAAGACTTCTCATTTAAACACAGTGCATGTATGAGGTCAGTATCCTGAGCCTTCTATTTTTGGTGGCATCTACTGACATACAAGACCTAGACTGGCACATTGGACCCAAACAACAACAGCAACAACAAAACTGTACTATATTATAAATTATGTCATTTTTAAAATGGAAAATTGTGATTGTCAAACAGGTGGAAAAAGGCAATTTCTGTCTTCTTTCCTGCAGAGAAGGTAGGAAGTTCTCATATATCTTTCAGAAAACGTGATTCCTCAAATTCAGACCTTCTGTCCAAGCAATTCAAAGCAGTGATGTAATCTTGTGGTTTTTTTGTATCCCAGCTGATAGCCTCAGCTGTTACTGAACAGCTTTGGGAAAATGAAAGCAGAATCAGTAAAGCTCTTTTCTGAGACTGTATCTCCCTGTAAGGGTATTCAATGTTAGAAAGAGAGGAGGAGGGAAAGTGACTTCACAGACAAGTGGTCAAGGTAAATGTGGTCTTCTGTCTCAGCTCCAATTAACTCCTGAATTTGCATTTCGGACTGGCAGAGCAACTGTCTTTTTTTTCCAGATATAAGGACCCACGTCTTCCATTATGCCTGCAGTAGATACATCATCTGTTTTATTACTTTAATAAGATATTCTCTGATACACTGAAGACGAAGGGCTCTGGAGTGAAGGCTCACACTAAGGGACCCTTCCTGAAGTGGCAAAACCGCAGTGGCAAGGCAGCAAAAGCGCTGGGAGAGAGAGGAGACCCCAGCCCTCCCTGAGAGGGAAAGAGGGAGCTGCTGCCGAGCGGCAGCTCTGACTCCGCGTGGGCAGGGATGAGCATGGCAGTGGCCAAACCCCCTCACATACAAGAGCAGCCCCTGCGGAGTGCGAGCAACCAGAAGCGCGGCGAACAGGGCCGGCAAACAGGGTGTGGCGTGTCAGGCAGGGTGCGGTGCATCAGTTTGCGTGGCAGTTGGCGCTGGCAGGGCATGTGGGGAAGGCGTGCGGGCAGGGCACAGTTCCTGTCCTGGCAACCCAACCAGTGGACATCGTCCTCCTGGAAGACATGCTAGCTATGGTTTCCACCCGCGGGAAAGCAGTTGCCAGAAGCAGCGTGGGGACCCAGACGGAGGTCCCGCACAAACACGCGGCTGTCCAGGTCTCTGGCTGCAGGGAGTGCCTGAGCCTGGCGCTCGTACCGGAGGACAGCAGTGACAACTGCTGTGTTCGATGCGAGCAGGTGAATGATCTGCTCAGCCTGGTGGCAGAGCTCAAGGAGGAAGTGGAGAGGTTGAGGAGCATCTGGGAGTGTGAGAGCGAGATTGACTGGTGGAGCCACGCCCTGCCCTCCATGAGGCCAAAGCAGCATGAGGCAGCTTCACAAGAAGCAGAGGACCCCCTACCCTCTTGCCACCGAGCACAAGGAGGGGACCTAAGAGACAGAGGGGAATGGAAAAGGGTCCCTGCTCGAGGCGGCAGGCGAATCCTCTCCCAGCCTCCCTCACCTCCCCAGTTGCCCTTAAGCAACAAATAAGGGGCTCTGGAATGTGAGGGCCCGGCAAATGAGGACGTGGGGGTAGGTCCATCCAGGGGGTTGCCTAGGACAAGCCAGTCAACCCCAAGTATTACGACTTCCCTGGCTAAGAAGAAAAGGGGGGTAATTGTCATAGGCAATTCCCTTCTGAAGGGAACAGAGGGCCCGATATGCCGACCAGACCCATTCTGCAGGGAAGTCTGCTGCCTCCCTGGGGCCTGGGTTAGGGGAGTTGCTAGGAAGCTCTCTGATTTGGTGTGCCCCTCTGATTATTACCTGCTGTTGGTAATGCAGGTTGGTGGGGACGAGATCGCCGAGAGAAGTCCCAAGGCCATCAAAAGGGCACTGGGGCAACTGGTTGAAGGATCAGGGGCAAGTGTGGTGTTCTCTTCAGTTCCATCAGTGGCAGGGAAGAACACTGAAAGGGGCAGGAAAACTCACCTGGTTAACAGGTGGCTCAGAAACTGATGCCGTCGGTGGAATTTTGGTTTCTTTGATCATGGGGAGGTTTACATGGCACAGGGTCTGCTGGCGACAGATGGAGTCCAGCTGTCTCAAAGGGGAAAAAGGATTCTTGCCCACAGCTGGCAGGGCTCATTGAGAGGGCTTTAAACTAGGTTCAAAGGAGGAAGGTGCCATCACACAGCTCACTAGAGATGAGCCCAGGTGTCGTATGCCAGTGTCGGGGGTGAGATTGACAGCCCAGCTCAAGTGCATCTACACCAATGCACGCAGCATGGGCAATAAACAGGAGGAGCTGGAAGCCATTGTACAGCAGGACAGCTATGACTTGGTCGCCATCACAGAAACATGGTGGGATGTCTCTCTTGACTGGAGTGATGCAACAGATGGTTATAAATTTTATAGAAGGGATAGACGAGGAAAGAGAGGCAGTGGGGTGGCACTGTATGTTAGGGACTGCTTCGATTGTATAGAACTCAACAATTGTGATGACAAGGTCGAATGCTTGTGGGTAAAGATGAGGGGGAAAGCCAACAAGGCAGACATCCTGCTGGGGGTCTGTTTTAGACCACCCAACCAGGATGAAGAGGCAGATGAAGTTTTCTACAAGAGGCTGGCAGAAGTCTCACAATTGCTAGCCCTTGTTCTTGTGGGGGACTTTAACTTACCGGACATCTGCTGGAAATACAACACAGCAGAAAGGAAACAGTCTAGGAGGTTCCTGGAGTGTGTGGAAGATAACTTCCTGACACAGCTGGTAGGTGAGCCTACCAGGGGATGTGCCTCGCTAGACCTGCTGTTGACTAACAGAGAAGGACTGGTAGGAGATGTGGTGGCTGGAGGCTGTCTTGGGCTTAGCGACCATGAAATGATAGAGTTCTTGGTTCAAGGTGAAGTTAAGAGAGGGGCCAGCAACACCACTACCGTGGATGTTTGGAGGGCAGACTTTGGCCTGTTCAGGACGCTGGTTGAGAGGGTCACCTGGGAGAGAGTCCTGAAGGGCAAAGGAGTCCAGGTGGGCTCGACATTCTTCAAGGAGGAAGACTTAAAGGCACAGGAAGAGGCTGTTCCCATGTGCCGCTAGATGAACCGGTGGGGAAGACAACTGGCCTGGCTGAACAGAGAGCTCTTTCTGGGACTCAGGAAAAAAAGGAGGGTCTACCACCTATGGAAGAAAGGGTAGGCAACTCAAGAGGAGTACAGGGGTCTCATTAAGTCATGCAGAGAGGAAATCAGAAACGCAGAAGCCCAGCTAGAACTCAGGTTGGCCACCTTTGTAAGGGACAAAAAAAAATGTTTTTACATATACATCAAAAACAAAAAGAGGGCCAATGAGAGTCTCCATCCCTAATTGGATGAGAGGGGGAATATTGTCCACAAGGATGAAAAAAAGGCTGAGGTACTTAATGCCTTCTTCACCTCATTCTTTAATAATCAGACTAGCTATTCCCAGGGTAGTCAGCCCCCAGTGCTGAAAGATAGGGGAGAAGAGCAGAACAAAACTCCCTTAATCCAGGAGGAAGCAGTTAATGACCTGCTGTGTCACCTGGACACTTACAAGTCTATGAGGCTGGATGTGATCCACCCAAGAGTGCTGAGGGAACTGGTGGAGGAGCTGGCCAAGCCACTCTCCATCATCTATCAGCAGTCCTGGCTGACAGGGGACGTCACAGGTGACTGGAGGATCGCCAGTGTAACACCCATCTATCCCGGGAACTACAGGCCTGTCAGCCTGACCTTGGTGCCAGGCAAGATTATGGAGCGATTCATCCTGAGTGCGCTCACTGGACATGTGAAGGGCAACCAGGGGATCAGGACCTGCCAGCATGGGTTCATGAAAGTCAGGTCCTGCTTGATCAACCTGATTTCCTTCTATGACCAGGTGACTTGCCTAGTGGATGAAGGAAAGGTTGTGGATGTCATCTACCTGCACTTAAGTAAGGCCTTTGACACTGTCCCCCACAGTATCCTCCTGGAGAAACTAGCTGCCCATGGTTTGCATGGGTGTACTCTTTGCTGGATAAAAGCTGGCTGAATGGTGGAGCGCAGAGAGTGGTGGTGAATGGACTTAAATCCAGCTGGTGGCCAGTCACAAGTGGTGTCTGCCAGGGCTCAGTTTTGGGTTCAGTCTTGTTTAACATCTTTATCAATGATCTGGATGAGGGGATTGAGTACTCCCTCAGTAAGTGTGCAGATGACACCAAGCTGGGTGGGAGTATCAATCTGCTTGAGGGTAGGAAGGCTCTGCAGAGGGATCTGGACAGGCTGGATTGATGGGCCAAGGCCAACTGTATGAGGTTCAACAAGGCCAAATGTCGGGTCC
>Ga0065711_1028026_pt1 | contig 44230 bp, 32 predicted proteins | sample Hoacrofraction12_FD_59098 | JGI IMG/M metagenome (GOLD analysis project Ga0065711, IMG submission 59098) | Hoatzin crop microbial communities from Cojedes, Venezuela - Epithelial fraction 12 v2 (version 2) | ecosystem: Host-associated > Birds > Digestive system > Esophagus > Crop | place... | reverse complement strand
GGAGGGAGCCGAGCCGGCGGTGCCTGGGACGGGGAGGGGGGGACGGGCTCGGCAGGGGTTTGCTCTCCTCGCACAAAGGAGTTCCGTCGGTTCTCACGCAAACCCTCCTTGTTTTCTTTAAGGGGGATGCTGCGATCTGAAGCGGGGGGGGGGGACAGGACACGAAACTATTGTCTTGCTTTATCCAAGTCTAGCCTGGTTCACAAAAAGCGCTCCGACGTGGAATCGCTTTCCGATCCAATAAAAGCGAAAGGGGGGGCCATCTGCTCGCTTGGCTGAAGGGTATTAATGGTTTCTATGGGATTCACCGTGGAATGCAGATACAGGCATTATGGCAAGCGTGGTGGCAGCAGATTGAAAGAATAGATCCCTTCTTTGTGCTGGAGGGGGGGCGCAGTGGGCTGCATTCTTACCACATGTGTAATGCTGCGGGCATATTTCAAACGAAAAGCGTCTTATCGTGTGCGTGGGCCAGTTTTTATACAAAACAGCTCCTTTTTTGATGAATCACGTTGGTCAGCGCATTACTGGACAACTGGTTCAAATTTAAAATTTTTCGTATGGGTGTTGTCTGCTGACAAGAAGTAGGCGATTTGTTCCTTGGGGCGAGGTCACAGCAGTCACGGCTGCCTCCTCTGGATGTCCGTTAAGAGCGCAGAGTTTAATCCTCTGTGGAAGATGATGTTAACGGAGGAAACAGTTGCTTTAAGACTTTAGTCTCTGTGGGATGCTACGATGTTGCCCAGATCAGCTAAAACCTACCTGACAGTCAGAACCAACTGCCCTAACAGTGTTCAAAAAGTGTTAAGCTCAGGTTTTCACTTGTGCAAAACCAGCTTTCAACTTGGATTAAGTCTTGTTTGGACTAGGAGATGTTTAGGAATGTGCCTTCTCAAAACAAGGTCTCTGCCCTAAAACTGCTGGTGTGAAACGGCATTGCTAACATTCCTCCCGGCTGCCCTTATCTCCCGACAGTTGGGCATAGGCTGGCTTCGTCCTGAAGCTCTTCATAGATGTTAGTAGATGTCACCATTCAGGGAATCATCACTTAATTGTCAGTGTCTCCCCGGGCAGGGCTTTTGACTACAATATATTTGTAGTCTCTGAAGGAGAGCAAGTTGTGATTGTGAGATAATGTGTGGAAACAGAGACACCTATTCCTGTTCGGTGTCTGGGAATTCAGAGTCTGCTCTGGCATTCTGGGGACAGAAGTTTGAAACGGAACAGTTTGAGATAATGCCTGAACTTCAGCTTCTGTTTTTTTGAGCGCTAAGACAATTTAACATGTGAAGTTCCATGCAGAAGCATTTAACTTAAGTTTTAGAGAACCTAATCTATTCTAATTCATTGCTGTATTCAGTTGAAGGATCCTTTGACTTAAGGCTGGCTTAAATGATGTTTCATGCTTAATTGGTGCACTTCAAGGCATGTCTACCTCTATTTCAAACCAGTTAAACTTTTTGAAGGCTCAAGGCTTTTAAGTGAACTTGGCTTTGTTCGCATCTGACATTTATTATGCAGCGCTTCCCTGCACTGTGGAAAGGGGTGGTTCAGGAGCTCAGCCTTTAGCAGATCTGTGTGTGCAGTACAGTCAGAACTGGATCCATTTAACCTCTTAAGGTGTAGCTTATGCGTAAGAATTGCAGATCATTGTCTGTGGAAACACTGCACTAAATCCATTCATGACATAACTGGCACGTGCCAGCATGTTTGATTTGAACAACAGTAATACTGAATTTTTCCTTACCACGTAAGGGTAGGCTTAACGTGCAGGTTTTGAAAACTAAATCTGTTTCAGTGTAAGTATTGTTCTCCTGCAAGTGAAACTAAATTCACAGGACACTGAAGCCGAAACATCCTGTTGTGCTTTCCATTGTAAAAGATGCACAGCTTTTCATTAAACCGTTATATTTTTTGCACTGCAAAGCTGCATACGTGGATTCGCAACACTTCAGCAGATACTTTACTGTTCTGATGTAGAATCAAATTTAGTTTTTACTTGATGGACCAGTTGTATAGTTCAGTCTTCTAAAAGAAGTGAACAAATATTTGAATTTAAACTTTGTATTTCCAAAAGCTGACTGTTTAGCTCAGACGTACTGAATTCTAATTTAATTCTTCTCCTGAACAAAGAAATATGATTCTACTCAGATGCTGAGGGGTGTATTACGTAAAATAAACCTAAAGGTTCAGTGAGTTCCTTCCTTTGGGACAAAACAAGCGTCACAGTTCATGAGAAAGTTTCTTACTCAGCTTTGCCAGCTGCTCTGGCAGTAAGAATAGATCCTGAACCTACGACAAGACTGACAGGTCAGCTCCTGGCTAACATGCGGTTTGTCTGAAGTAACCATGGATGCTCAACCCTGCAAATTGTGACTGGCATTAATCAGTCTCCTAGGATAAAATCAATGCATAGCCCAATTGCGTGTATGCATGCCTTACACTTTGTTTGCTCAGGCTACAAGTAGCTTGTTCATTTGTGTGGCTCTCCATACATCTAGGAAATACAGATACTCGGATTCTTCACTCCTGAACTTTATGATGATGTAAATAGTAAAATACATGCCATATAGTCAAAGTATCTTAAATTTAACATCCTTTCAATTTGTTGTAAGCTACTAAAAACTCTGTAGCTGTTCAGTTGTCCTGAAAAAACAGTCTTCAGGATGCAGATTTCTGTAAAATTCACTGGAAACTCTGTGGATGTCTGTCCAACTGTGTAAACACGTTAGGTCATAGGCATGTAATTTCCTGACAGAATGATCTTCGCGTTTTTGGGGGAGGAGAACAAATGAATTGAGGAATTCTTTCTCTGAATTGAAAAACAGAGCCGGTGTGAACTGTGGGTTTAAAACTGGAGTTGATAGGGAAGTTGTGGAATAACACATCAAAGGGGTGTTCTTCTGGATGAAGAAAACAGAAGAATTCTTCTGGAGCAAGAACTTCACCCCAGAGTAGGAGTGATCCCAGGAGTGGCTTTCTAGGAGTCTAAAGAAAACACTCCCTGTTTCGAAGGTACCATAATAGTGAGAACTGCTGATTAGGAATGCTTACGCTTTGGGCAAATCCAAAATAGCTTTAGAGTAAGCTGTGAAAACATGAGACGTTGATACCATGTGAACATAAGTGTGCAGCTGTTTGTGTAACCAGTATGAAAGGAACAATCATTCCCTTTTGCAAATGAACTGTCCTGTTTGCACATTTAAAACATAAGAAGTTGCCAATCAATGTTTAGTCTGAAGTTATGTTTTTGAACTAATTCAAGCTGCTCCCATGTAACATTCATGGCATATCTTCTGTTGTGCCTTAAATGAATTTTTTCTGTTGATTAAGACTATCTTTGTCCAGCAAAAGGTGGAGTCTTTGCCAGCTAATGTGAGGGTGTAGGCAGTGATGATTAACTCGATTTGCGTTTATGCTTATACCTTCTTGTTCTCAAGGGAGATCTGTCGAATAAATGCTTGCAGTTCCTGTATGTACCTCACTAGCTTTACAAGTATGCTCTTACGCTGTGGTCTGTGGATCCAAAGGGCTCTGTAGTCGATGACCAAGGAGTCCGTAAGAAATAAACAAGAAGTTAAGCCCACTGATAGGCATGTAGGCACATGGCTTGCACTTCTAAGCCCCACTGAAAAGAATGGAAGCCTGAAAATTGCAAGACCAACTCTTTTTCAGTGTAGTCAAGCTAAAAGAGCTTGTTGCTGGCTTGTGACCTAAGTATCTGCTTCATCTTGTGACCAAAGTATCTGCTTCATCTTCAGGTGGGATTTACAGCCACTGTGGTCAGTGTGCTCTTGATCGTGTTTAGCAATATGTTGGCAAAGAGGAAGTGATGTACATATGCTGTATAATTCCCCAAATCACAATACAGGTGCATATGGTGGTCTCTAAGGCTAGGGTAGGAGGAGGCAAAAAGATCGAGGTTTTTCCCAGGTCTTGATTTCATATTGTCTTGCTAAGAAGCTCAGATGTAGCATTAGTCTGTATGCTATGGAACTTGCTGTAAAAGTCTTGTCTGCAGCATGGTTTTGTAAGATTGCTAATTGTTCGTCTCTCTGATCAGGATGTTGACAATGCCTCTCTGGCACGTCTTGACCTTGAACGCAAAGTGGAGTCCCTGCAAGAGGAGATTGCCTTCTTGAAGAAGCTTCATGATGAGGTAAGCTGAGTGATGAGGTCTGTGATTAGATGCTGACAGTCCAGCGAGCAAGTAAGTGCTTCACTGGTTCTGGCCCAGAGTCCCCCACCTATGTGTGTTCTGCATGTTGTGTAATAAAACCAACTGTCTGCTTCTCTCCCAGGAAATCCGAGAACTGCAGGCCCAACTCCAGGAACAGCACATCCAAATTGATATGGATGTTTCCAAGCCTGATCTTACTGCTGCCCTGCGTGACGTTCGCCAGCAGTATGAAAGCGTTGCTGCTAAGAATCTTCAGGAAGCTGAAGAGTGGTACAAGTCCAAAGTGAGTAAAATCTGTTCAGGCACATCAAGCACTCGAACTAACTGCACGTGACGGCTTTGCTGTAGCACTCGGTGTTCCCTCTGTTTCTCTACTGGACGCACACAGTCATGGCACAGGGTCTTCTTTAAACTTGTAGTCTGCAAAGAGTACAGCTGAAAACATTATTTTGTGCCATAAGTACAGCATCAAAGTAATGGGTTCATACTTGGAGTCTTTCCTATGCTTGTACCTGGAAGCAGACGTTAGATGAAATACTGGAGAAAGGAGTGAATGAATGGGTGAAAAAAATGGTGAAGAGATGGGAAATGCACAGGGTGGGGAGACAAATATGAAAGGTTTAACTATGAATTCCAATTTGACAATTAGAAATAGAAAGGCTATTATAAGAGTAATGCTAGTATTTAAATGTTAAGACTTGCAATGGCTTCAGTTGCCCTCAAATGCTGTGTCCAAAAAAGTCTGTTATACCATTTCTGCTGAGGTGTTACGCTAACCAAACTGGGTATTTCCACAGTTTGCAGATCTCTCTGAAGCTGCTAATAGGAACAACGATGCCCTGCGTCAGGCCAAACAAGAAGCTAATGAATACCGCAGACAGATTCAGTCTCTCACCTGCGAAGTTGATGCCCTTAAGGGAAGCGTAAGTACAAGGCCACAGTTGTCAGGACACTCTTCCCTTTGCACCTGTAAGCACTGCACTGCACTTTAATTGTTGCTGTAGGTATGAATGCAGCTGATCTCCCATGCAATACAGCAGCATATTGGTACTTTTCGAAAAGGATGCAATGGGCTCAGTTTGCCTACACGCACTATGGTGCATTGGTTAGACTGATGTATGGAACTAGTCTGAAGGTATAAAGGATGAGTTCGTTCTCTTGCTGTAATATTCACTGTTTATGTGACACTTTCTGGAAGTGTTCATGGCTCGTCTGTCAGGTACAGCTGAAGCTACAGAAAAAGCTGGAGGAGTGGTGGAAAGGAGGTGGAAATCTTGCTGTCGCTAGAACCTGACTGCCTTAAAGGCTGGCTTGAAGTGGCTTTAACAGTGTACAGTATACCTGCAAATCCCCTCGCTGAGGACTGCCTGCATGCTGACTTGTACTGCATGTGTTGGGCTTATTGTAAGGGGTTGCTTTGCCACCTAGTAGAACAAATACATGGCACACCTCAGATCAAGCAGCAGAATAACCCGCCATGACTTTGCAAGTGGAAGATAAGGAGATGACAAATCTGGGGCATGTCTGGCCATTTTCAGAAAGGATGCTAACATAACTCAGCTTCTCTTTTTTAAAAAATTTTAAGGGTCTTGAGTGTGGGGAAGAGTGGCTGAACTGCAGCAGTGCTTGACTTCATTATTCTCTTCCAGAATGAATCCCTGGAGCGCCAAATGCGTGAAATGGAGGAGAATTTTGCTGTTGAAGCTGCTAACTACCAAGACACTATTGGCCGTCTGCAGGATGAGATTCAGAACATGAAGGAAGAAATGGCTCGCCATCTCCGCGAGTACCAGGACCTGCTGAATGTAAAGATGGCTCTTGATATTGAGATTGCCACCTACAGAAAACTGCTGGAGGGTGAAGAGAGCAGGTACAAATCACATGCAGATGCTTTTCTGAACAGCAATTACTAGCAGACGCTCCATACCCATATCTGACTTTATCTGTTTCTTTCTTTCTTTCCTTCAGGATTAACATGCCTATTCCAACCTTTGCTTCTTTGAACCTGAGAGGTAAGCTGCTTCAGTTCAGACAGCTGTTCTATTGTTAGTGAAAGGGTCCTGGATAGTTCCTTTTACTCTAGTATTTGAAAAGGTATAAATGCAGTTGTGTTTGAATGTTTTTCTTAGATAAAACTAGAATGTGCAATTACTTAACCTTAGATGGGAGGAATGGCTTTATTCCTGGGCACAGATGTTTTTAAATATCAGTACATAGTGAATGGTTGGTTTAGATGCCTGCTGAAGGTGCTTTAAGGGGAACATGGAGAATATTAGCTTATCGTTCAGAGTAGGAGACTTGTTCATGCACTGAATTGGGATTCTGAAAGTAGACACTAGAATCTGTTGCACTTCATTTCTTTGAGGAGGCATTTCATCTAGACTGTTGGTAATAATACATTTTCTTCTGCAGAAACCAACATTGAGTCTCAGCCAATGGTTGACACTCACTCAAAGAGGACACTTCTAATTAAGACCGTCGAAACTAGGGATGGACAGGTTGGTGGTAACTTTGGTTTTATTTCTATCACTGCTGGTTACCTTAAAATACTCTTAAGTTTTTCTACCGGTCAATGCAACCTGTGTACAGTAGTAAGTACTTAGCATCTGGCAGTCCAGGCTGCGTGGCTGAACATACTGATGTAGCAAAGGGGCTTCTGTGGAAACAACCACAAAAGTCATCTAATAGTAAAACTGTAAGTGGCTGGCAGTTATCTGTGTAGTGAGTATTGAAGTTCAGCTGTGTTAGCAAGTTCTCAAAAGATCTCTTAACATCACCTGAGGAAAACATGTGACAGTGAACAGAAGCACTTGTTTGGGACAAGATACTGTTTTCAGACTAGGTCCATAAAGCTTAAATGGCTTCTGTACACTATTTACCAACTAGAACTTCTCATTTATAAGTGAGAGTTGATACCCATTTATTCACCTTTCTGTGGTACTGGATATTCCAATTCTAACTCTTAAATAACTAACAATCTCACTACTAAAACTTAACGCAAGTGTGTCTGTTTTTCAACAGGTTATTAATGAAACTTCCCAGCATCACGATGACTTGGAGTAAAGCTGAAGTGAAGATGCATACTTATTAATGCAGGAGAAATTCTTACCAGCAAGATTTAAAAAGTCCATGTCTTAAAGGAAGAAACAGCTTTCAAGTGCCTTTCTGCAGTTTTTCCATGAGCGCAAGATTATTATGCTAGGAAATAGGTCTTAGATCTTGCAAACTGACTCTCCCTTGAAGGATTAGAGTTTACAATGGAGTCTAGTTTACAGATAGCAATATCTTGTGCTGCAATACTGTTTTTAAGTATCTGAATTCAATAAAACTGCTTTTTCCAGCACAGTATGAGCAACCTGTCGCTACTTCAATAAATCTTTGGAAAATGGCTCTTGATGTGTTCTAATTTGTTAACTTCTTGACTTTCTGGAAAGCCATAACAATGTAATGCTGGAACTACTATATGGTTGACATCTCCAGTACTGGTTGTGTGGAATGCTGTTTTTTCAGTTTAACTAGATAAACTGTCTTACTCATTTACTGCTTAGGTTTTGGAACCAACTAAAATGGACTATAACTGGCAGATGCATAATGTATTATGATATTTCTTATCACTTGAATAAAATATGATACTTCAAGCTAATAAAAATTAATCTTGCTTCCATATACTCGTTAACCCAGTTACTAAGAGCTAAGAATGCTCAGAACACCTTAAAACTCAGCTCTGTAAAACATAGTAGTAAATAGCTGTGAAATAGTTCACACAAGCCCTTATCTGCAACAGCACCTTTCAAAATTAACAGCTGACTTGATGCATTGACTTCATTTTCCAGGAAAGACTAGTTCCCAAAGGCTGGTCTGTATTACAGAAGCTAAAGGAAGGCTTCAGCTGGAGTAAGGGTTAGGTGAGGTATTTAAAGGGAATGCGTAGAAAGAATGGCTTCCCTTACTTGCGATGTGATTCCAGCAGTGAAGCCCTTTTAATAAAGAGAGCCTCCATACTTGGTCTTTGCTGCTAAATGTCAGCCTAAGCCCTGCAGAATGGGAAAGAGAAAACTCCCCTCTGGCCTGCTGTAGTCTTCTGGGAGGCAGAAGTGAAAGGCTGAAGTCCTCTGAGCATTTAAAAGAGAAGCTTTCTTTTCTTCTGCAGGGTGAGATGGATCTCAAAGCAAAGTCAAAACCTCAGCACGGCTCTTGCCTGACAGAAGTGGCTACTCTGTTCTGCATCACTCCTTCTGTAAAGCCTGCTTCCTGGAAGCTTTCACTGAGATACCGTGTTTGTGGAATGGATAAATGCAAATTTGGGTTGTTCGTAAGTATGAGTTGCATTTGGTGCTCATTCAAGGCAATGGTAGTTCTGCATACAAACACTCTCACAAACGCTTGGGAACTGATCTGTACTCTTTTTCTTATAGATAACTTATTGTTATCCCCATCTGATAAGGATGAAAAAAAGTCATCTTTTTCAATTTCAGATGTTTTTTAAAAATCACTTTTTTCATCCTTGCCCATTGTCCCCTGTGCTCCAGCTGCAGCGCAGGCAGTGGAGCGAGAGGGCAGCAGGAGCCTGCTGCGTTCATCCCGGCTGTCCACGGGTTAGGAGATCTGCAGCCGGGATGAGAGGGAGGGAGGCTGGCAGTGCCTGGGGCGTGCTGAGACCCTCAGCAGCTCGGGCACACGGGCATCCCGGAGCCAGGGGCTTGGGCGTGGTTGCAGTTCACATCTTTGGACCTCCCAGGGAGAAATGCTGCAGCTGTTCTACACAGCAGAAAAGTACCTAATTTTTCAAACGAGGTGTGGCAGTGCTGTTCCTGCACTGCTTTTCTCTAGTAACTGTGCATGAAGGACTTCAACCTCTCGCTTCCACTTCCCGGCAGACCAGAGAGGAGTTTTCTCTTCCCCATTTCACCTCGCTCGGGCTGATGCACAGCAAAGCGTACAAATGCGTTGGGCTGGGTTATGTGCCTGTCCAGCTTGGTGCTCCAGGTGCTCGCCGGAGAGAACAGCCCTGCAGCTGGTCCTGTGTTTGTTCTGGGGCTCTCCCTGCCAAAGGGCCAGAAGGGACTCTGGGGAGAGTGCCTGGACCCAAACCTCAGCCACTGCTTGCTGCAAAGCGGAACAGATTCAGCCTGGTCGACCGTGTGGTGAGTAGGACAGCTGCATTAAACAGTGCACGAGTGAAGCCAGCCTCTTTCATGCTGCGGGGGTTACAGACACAAGGTTATCTGCCTACCTATCAACATCCAGAATAATTAAAACAGCACAAATGACCTTGCATGGGAGGTGCTTTCTGTGACAGGGACAGCTCTGGGCATAGGCAATAGCTAAATCTGAATGAGCACAGGTCTCTACAACCTTTCATGGTAAGAGCGGGACAAGGTGCTGATGTCCTGCCTGTCGCAGACAACTGAAGTCTTTTTCTGGATCAGGGCACTGTAAAGGTGGGGCCAATGTCCTTTTTTGCAGCTGCAGCCGTGCGGGAGCCCTGGACGGTGGCACCGGGCAGCGCGTGGGCAGGGAGAGCCAGCTCTGCCGGGGGACGGTGGGGACTGCTGATGGCTCGGGGCAGGGATCTGCGGCGCAGCGTGCCTTCCGAAACGCACATTGACGGCTGGAGGTTACCTGAGTTGTGACAGTCTCTCAGGTATTGCTTCTCCCTCTGCTGCCAGCTCCCTGGCTCGCTGCTTGCTGTCGCCTCTGATTGCTCCACCCAGCAGATGAAAGCAGTGACTGTACCAAGCACTGACAGTGCAGCAAAGGAGATATTCCTGGCTCTTCTGTGTTTGGGGTTACTCAGAGCACAGAGAAGCATGTGGCAGAGCTTTCAGTTTGGGGAATAAATAGAAAAATAAATAAAAATAAATAAAAATAAAACCTAGTTGCCAAGGGGATGGGAAGACTGTGGGAAACTGCCAAAGCCTGTGCTCCGTGCGAGTGTGAGAGCACCCTCATGGTGGGAAGGAGAGTGGGTGGTGACTGTGTAAACTCCTCAGTGTTTGATCTAGGTGCACCATGCTTATGCTGGTAGATAATCGCTGAAAGCTGCTCAGTGCTGAGCCAGCAGCTGACCTCAGAACTGTATTCCACATCCTAACAACTGCAGGCAGCAGCCGTACGGAGCGGGGCAGCCATCACTGGCGGCCGGGCACTCACCACGGGGAGGATGAGTGGCTGGGTGGCTGGACAGAGAATCTCACTGGTGCCCTAACGGCAGGTGAGTATCAGAGATTTTAATTATAAATCCTTTCACAGGGGAAGGGAAGCCTGGATATCACTGCAAAATTTTAGTCGTTTGCATACAATAAACTGTTCTAAGAGACATTTGCTTGAGTGGAGTCACACGTAGAATTACAAAGTGCCAAAACCAAAATTGTATCTTCAGCCTTCATTTGGTCTCTTTGTGCTCATGCATAATGCTGCGGATTTCGGCTGCAAATTCATGGACCTTGTGTCATTCAGTGTACAAACCTGACAGCACTTCAGGAATCACCACCGCTCACTGCTAGAGCATTTTCAGACCTCCTGTGTGTGTGTTCCCCCAATTTGTTTATCATCTGCTTTAAAGACTCTGAATTTTTAAATCCCTCTAGGGAAGCCTCTGCTATTCTTCATGGTTCTTCACAACACCCTTGCGAGAGGAGGGGCATCATCAGCACTGTTCACACACGGGGCCATGGAGCACAGCAGTCAAGCTCGGAAGAGGAAGGTGACCTCTGGGGTCCGGTGTGAGGCCAGTTAGCACTGTGAACTTCTAAGGCACTTACTGATCTCAGGTCCAAGTACTTTCCCAGTCTGGATCTCAGATCAAGCTCCCCAAAAACAAAGCTCAGACATTCAGGGGTACCGATGCAAAGCACGGTTCAAGTGACATTCCCAGCCTTGGCCAGGAAAGCTATAGCACAGGCAGGAAAAAAATCCAGTTCTCCAGCATGGTGTAGAGCTACCTTAACCGTAGCACCCCTCTCTCTCTCTGCAGCATGTTGTACCCTCCTTTCCACAGCTCCCTTCTTCTGCAATAAGAGCAGCAATGCTCTTGCTAACCGGCCTCCTCACAAACCAATCCAAAGTTGTTCCCCAGGGCCATGAACCGGCCAGAGGTAAAAGCTGCTTACGGGCTTGGGTCCATCGCGACCAGACTCATTGCTTCAGAGAAGGGCGAGCCCACAGCAGCCAAATCCCCGCGCAGTGGGGTGTAATAGTTTCCGTACAAACTCCTCAGCCTGACATTATCGGCCGGTTTCTTTCCCAGCGACGTATTGCAGCTGTCTCCCTGTGGTGGGTCCCCCAAACTGCAAGGGGAAGACAGCCTGCGTGGAGCGTTCCTCCCCTCAGGTGGACCCCTGGCCGCTGGGCACCACGCAGGATGGCACCGCTGCGGAGGAAAGAGACGCAGCTGACCCAAGAGTTGCTCTGCGTTATTCTCTGCTGCTGGCTGCCATTCTGAAGTCCGGGAAGATGTCTCCGACTTGGCAGACAGCAAAGAAGAACATGTTTGGGATGGAGGAGGGCAGTGGGTTGAACCCGGTCACCAGCCAAGCACCCACCCAGCTGCTTGCTCACCCCCGTTACCGCCAGCGGGACCGGGGGGACACAGGAGAAACAAAAGTGAGAAAATTTGGGGGTGGAGATAAAGACAGTTTAATAGGTGAAGAAAAGGAGGGGGGCAACCTAAAGGAAGACAAAGGCAGTCACACACCACCTCCCAGAGGCAGAGGGGTGCCCAGCTGGCCTCCAAACAATGGCCACCTTGGAAGCCAAAACCCTGCCTTCTTCTTCGTTTACCCCAGTCTTTGTTGATGAGGAGTGCGCTGGCTGAGCATGATGTTGTATGGTATGGAATATCCCTTCGGCCAGTTCAGGCCAGCAGTCCCAGCTGTGCCCTCTCCCAGTGCCTTTCCCATCCCACCCCACTCACTGAGGGGACAGAGGGGGAAAGAAAGAGAAAGCCTTGATGCTGTGCAAGCACTGGTCAGCAGCAGCCACAACACCAGTGTGTCACCAGTGATGTTTTAGCCACAAATCCAAAATGCAGCCCCACAGGGGCTTCTACGAAGACAGGCAATTCCATCCCAGCCAAACCCAGCAGAAGAACTTAGCAGAGAGGTTCAGGCAGGGCCGTGTGCCTGGCAGCTGGGTGGAGGCGAGGTATGAGGGCTGGGAAGGACCCAGATTCAAAGCCCATCTTTTCCAAATTAGGAGCAGGTTTTTAAGCCCAGATCTCCCAATATAAGACACTCTATAGATTTTATGGATGTCCAAGAAACGTACATGTTAGAAAAGCTCTGCCCTTTTATATATGACCAGCTTTAGTACACATGGCAAAGTGAATAATACCAGGTGGGTTTGCTGGCTGAAGTGCTCCACATGCAGACCAGGTTACCATCCCCATCCTAGTTAATGCTTAAATACTGTAAAAATACCTTGGCTCCCACCTACTGTAAACTAACATAATCACATTTTTAAAGCTTATTTTGCAAACTGGGGATGGTAATTGCAAACATACTTTCTGCTCCAACAGTTCTGTCCTTGGTTTCGGCTGGGATAAAGTAGCCTCTGTGTTTTGGATTTAGTACGAGAAAAATGTTGATAACACTGATGTTTTCAGTTGTTGCTGTGAAATCAAGGACTCTTTCCAGTCTCCCATATTCAGCTAATGAGCAGGCGTGCAGGAGCGGGGAGGGAGCACAGCCAGGCAGCCAAGCTGGCCAATGGAAATATTCCATACCATAAACATCATTCTCAGTTTACAAATGGAGGTGAATGGAGCCAGGGGGTGAGAGGCTGTCCTGCTTTCTTATTTCTGTGAGTTCAAATCCTCTCTTGTCTGGGAGTTCAAACTTTTTTCCTGAAATTCAGGATTTTGGGGTTCTGCAATTGCTTCTCTGGAACCGGTTGCAAAACAGTCGTCGGGTGGTGAGATAATTTGCATTGTATATAGTTTGTGTTGTGTATTCACTATTATTATCATTAGTAGTAGCAGTAGTAGTGGTGGTGGTAGTAGTAGTAGTATTTCCTTTGTTGCGTTATTAAACTGTCTTCATCTCAGCGCAGGAGTTTCCCCTTTTGTCCATTTCTCCTCCCCATCCCACTGAGGGGGAAGAGGAGGGGTGAGCGAGCGGCTGTCAAGACCTTAGCTGCCGGCTGCCGGGTTAAACTACAACACCTTCTCTGATGATGCTTGCTGGAGCGCATGACAGGTTTGCTGCCCCCAGCTTTCCCCATCAGACCTTAGTGCCCCACAGCGTGGCGGCTGCAGAAGTGCCTGCCTCTGCCACTCCTGCCAAACACAGCACGAAGCTCGCTCTTTCCCTGCTGCTTTAAGCTAAAAATATTGGACTGTGATCTAGGAGACGTCTGCAGTGGTGAATTCTTGCACTGGTAGGATACGCTTCTATCCTGGCCAAATCCTGTTCCAGTGTTCAGTTACTCTCAAAATGAAAAAGTTCTTTCTTGTATTTAAACAGAATCTCTTATATTTTGGTTCATGGCCGTCGCCTTCAGTCCTGTTACTGGATACCACTGAGGAAAGCCTGGCTCCGTCTTCTGTAGTCCCTCCTTTGGGTCTTTCTACACATTGATGTGACCTCCCTGAGCCTCCTCTTCTCCAGGCTGAAGAGTCCCAGCTCTCTCAGCCTCTGCTCGTAGGTCAGATGCTCCAAGCCCTTCATTGCCTTCGTGGCCCTTGCCTGGATTTCTTCCAGTACATCCATCTCTCTCTAGTACTGGGGAGCCCAGAACTGGACACAGCACTGCAGAGTGGTCTCACTGGGGCTGAGCAGAGGGGAAGGATCACCTCTCCCAGACTTAGCTTCATTATATCGAGTTATACTGACTGGTCATGAGAAGGATGCATAGAAAGTGGTGACCTGGTAGACGGGAGGGTAAATAAAGGCCAGAGCTCTACAACAACATATGAACAGCCATACTGGGACAGACCAGCAGTCCACCCATTTTCCCATAGTGCTTGCTGAGGAAAAGGGCATAAGAAACAGGGCTCCAATCCCTGGAATAGCCTTCATTTTCAGACAAACAGAAATTCAGGGGCTTTTTGAGCCAGTGGCTTATCCACATCATTGCTGAACCTGTCTGACCTGATTTGAATCCTTTCATATTCTTAGCTTCTAACAGCCTACATTTCATAATTCAGCAGTGTACCAGGGAAAAACATTTTCTTTTGATTATTTTATCCTCACTGTCTGATCATTTTTTTGGCTTTCCAGTAGTTCTTGTGGTACGAAACATAGTAAATAATCACTCTGCTTGCAACCCCTCCATGCCACCCCTCATTTGACAGACTTCTCTATAGTAGCTCCCCTCCAGCACCTCTGCATATTTCTAACATTTATAGTGTCTTTTCATCAAGAAGCCATCCTGTAGCCCTAATAATCCTCACCACTCTTCTCCTTATTTTAGTTCCGCTATAATCTATTTAAAACAAGGTGACTAAGACAACAAACAGTCTTCAAGACACGTGCATTGGAGCAACACAGAGTGGCATATTGGGAACTCCTATTTTGTGCTGTTACCTTCAAAGTAAGTAAAAATATCTCTTCTACTTTTTTGATCGCTGCTCGGTACTGGGCTGATGTTTTCAGAAATATCCCACAGTGACTCAAAGATCTATTTCCTAAGGACTAATAGCTACCAGTTATTTTTTCCCCCTACTTTGCTGTCATTGACATTAAATTTTCATCTACTCTTTGATCACCCAGTCATCTAGGGCTGTGACATCCTTCTGCAGCCTTGAGCTCGGCATTAATACTGATTGCCCTTTATAATTTTGTGCCAACTGGAAACTTTTGTCAACGTACTAGTCATCCTTTGCATGGTAAAGTTCAGCGTGCAAACTCTTGTGGTTCCCCAGTGACAGCTTTCTTCCACAGTGAAGGCTTTCCATTATTTCTGTCATTTCCTACTTTCTAGCTTCAAATAGGGAGAAGGAGAACCCACCCTTTGTATTTCTTAGGAATCTGCAGTGATCATTTTGCAAAAGATTTTGACAGAATCTTGCATTTGCATCACCCTTACCCACAAAGCTTGTAAAATCCTACAGATATTTTCACCAGAATCCCGAGGCATGACTTCCTCAGGAAAAAAATGCACGCAGAATCCTACTCAGCATAGCTGCTCTTACAGTTCCTCCTAAAAACATTAGATTTATTGCTCTATAGGTTTCAGCATCACCCTGGAGCCTTTTTTAGAGTTTGAAGTTATATTGGCCATTGACTATTCCTCTGACACCAGATGCATTGCAACCAGCAAATTAGCAGTTTCACGCCGACTTACTCCAGACCCATTTGATGGTTGCCATCCTGCCTTCTTGCCTGTCGATGCATTGATTTCTTTCAAAACCTCCTCAGTTTGAGATTGTTCTTCATCTGTCACAGGGGGCTCCTTCACTTTGTTCTTAATGAGCTGTATTCTTGCCGTTTTTTTCCTACGGCCTTATCTTTGCTGAGTTATCCTTCTACCTCTTTACTGTCTCACTTGAAGCTACACTGAATTTCTGGCAGACATCATGGCTGGGATGTTTTTGAAAGTGTTTTTTATTAGCAGCTTGAATCTCAAACTGGTATTTGATCCATCTCACTGTAGACGTACTTTCCATTTGCCAGAATTTCTTGGTTTTCTCATTTGAACATAATTTCTGTCAAGTTCCAGTGGTTCACTGTCCTTTTTAATTGGGCTTTTTTGTGTGGGTTTTTTTTTTCTTTTTTTCTTTTCTTTTTCTTTCTAAGAGGCTTTTCAGCAAGATAGCAGGCAGTTCTCATTTTAACATGGTATCTCAAAAAGTGTCTTCATGGCTTATCAGCATTTTCAATGTTTTAACTTCTACTTTTTTTTTTTTTTTTAATTGGAGCCCACATTTTGAAGAAAGCTCCCTTTGGAAGTTCAGCTTGACTGAAATGGTCTTCCAGGTTATTTTTCCTTCCTGGCTCAATTTTGAATTTCAGTACATGCAACTGCTTCACCACTAACCTCTCCACTTTCCACACAGGTTATAAATTACTTGTCTGTCCCTGTCCTTTGCAAAATGTGTTCTTAGCATTTCTCTCCTTTAACCCATAAGTATCTAGCCACCTTTTCATTTAGGTAGTGGAGCTCCTACGTACTTAATTGAACTTGGAGCAATTGCTTTGAACTTCGTGGCATCTATTATTTCAGATGTGAAAAAGAGCCTTCAGATGAAAGCCTGTCAACTTTTTTCTCCCAACTTTATTAGACAGACTAATAAATCACAGGGCCTCTACCCAGAAGCCTTGACTTAAACTGTGGTCAGATGAACGGGCACCACAGGCACTCCCCATGTGGGCTGGCAGGGCAGGGCCTCAACATCCTGGGCCCATCCCACCTCCCCGAACCGGGGAGCAGGGCAGACTGACAACACCAATACCTACTAGAGGGAGAGCACATCCTTGGAGGTTCCTGGAGAGCATTGATGCAACTTCCTGACCCAAGTGATGGAGAAGCCAACAGGTGGTCTGTTGGACCTCACCTATGTACAAGGAAAGGCTAATTGGGGTTGTGAAAGTCAAAGGCTGCCTTGGATCCAGCAACCAAGAGATGGTAGAATTCAGGATCCTGAGAGGAGAGAGCAAGGCAAAAGACCAAGACCACAACCCTAGCCTTTAGGACAGCAGGCTTTGGCCTCTTCAGGAATCCACTTGAAAGAGTCCCATGGGATAGGACCCTAAAGGCAAGAGGGGTCCAAGAAAGCTGGGTGATATTCAATGATCACCTCCTCAAGAACAGTCCATTCCAAAGAACAGGAAGTCAAGCAAAAATGCCAGGAGGCCTGTGTGGATTAACAGGGAGTTCCTGGCAAAACTCAGACCTAAAAATGAAGTATACAGAAAGTGGAATCAGGGTCAGATAATCTGTGAGAAATATTGAGACACTGTCTGAGCATACAGACATGGTTAGGAAAGTGTCAAAGCCACCCTGAGTGGAGTCTGGCAAGAGATGTCAAGAACAACAAGAAAGGCTTCCATAAATACATAAGGGGCAAAAAGAAGACTTGTGAAAATGTGGGCCTGCTGCTGAAAGGGGCAGGGGTCCTGGTGACACAGGATATTGTTGCGTTAAAGGGGGGGTAAGGGGAGTCTGATAAGCAGCAAAAGGAGAGCCCTCCCATTGAGTCATGGGGTTCAGAGCAGACCCCCTTGCGTTCTAAACTCTCTCTCAGAGAGGAGTCTAGGTGCGGCTGAATCAACTCCTAGTCCCAGACTTGGTCAACGGTTTATGTCTAAAGGGTTAAGTGTGTAGCCACTTATCAGATTCATCTTGCCTGTCAGAGCCCTTCCAAGGACTTTCACTGAAACAGTTTCGCAAAGTTGAAGCAATAGGTAATTTATTCAAGCGACAGGTATCACAGATTCAGAATTGCCGTTGATAAATGCACTGTCTGCAAAAGTTGAGCTCAAATTAATAGTTTAGTGCTTTAGTTAACAATGTGTTCCTGGGGATACATCTGACAAAGTCAGAGGCGCAACTCTTACCAAAAAGGCGTCCCTTCTTGGGGGGGAAAGAGAGGTTCAGGCCCGTCGACCCGTCCGTCAGGTGAAGTTCTCGCTTGGCTCCTCCTCCCAAAGAGAGTTTTCAGTTGCCAATTTTTATATGTTTGGAAATCTTTTTGTGAGGTGGCACTAAGTCAATTATTGTGTGTCGATTGGCTCTTGGCATGGAATGTCATGTCGTCAGAAGCGGGACTCAGCAGTGTGACACGCCTTCGGAGGGGGCATCTTTGTAAGTGCATCCAGGGGCCATTTGTGCTTTATCCAAAGCAATCTCTGAAGCAATCTCTGGCTGTGCAGCCTCCTTGTCGCCCCACAGATCACTTGGTTTCAAGTGATAGGCTATCCCCCCTTACTTTTGTCTGATAAGATAAGCACCAGTTAATTACTGCCTTTGTTAACTCTTCGGCTCTTGACACCTCAGTTGAGAGACGCCTCAGTCCGAGTTTCTGAGTTTGTCTTTCGTCTTGCATTTGACAAGTCCAGCAAGGCCATCGATTACAGATATGGACAAGGCTGAGGTACTGAATGTCTTCTTCACCTCAGTCTTTGCTAGCAAGACCCAATTTCAGGCTCCCCACAGATGAAGGGAGAAGATATGAGCAAGGAAGATGTACCCTTGGTGGAAAAGGATCAAGTCAGAGAATACTTGAGCAAACTGGACAAGCATAAACCCCTAGGCCCTGACCAGATGCATCCATGAGTGATGAGGAAGCTGGTTGATGTTGCTGTGAGGTCACCGTCATTTATTGTTGAATGATTATTGTGACTGGGATAGGTGTCTGAAGACTGAAGCAAAGCAAATGTCACTCCCATCTTAAAGAAAAGCAAGAAGGCACCTCTGGAGGTCATCTGGTCCGATACCCTGCTAGGACCAGCAGGACCACCTAAAGCCAGTGGCCCAGGACCATGTCCAGATGGGCTTTTAATATCTCCAAGGATTGAGACTCCACAACCTCCCTGGGCAACCTGTGCCAGTGCTCAGTTACCCTCACAGTAAAAAAGTGTTTCCCAATGTTCAGAGGGAACTTCCTGTGTTTCAGCTGGTACCCACTGCCTCTGGTCCTGTCACTGGGCTCCACTGAGAAGAGCCTGGCTCCATCATCTTTACGCTTTCCCTTCAGATATTTGTGTACACTGATAAGACCTCCCTTGTCTCCAGGCCAAACAGTCTCAGCTCTTTCAGCCTTTTCTCCTATGTGAGGTGCTTCAAATCCTAAATCAACTTTGTGGCCCTTCACTGGACTTTATCCAGTATGTCCGTGCCTCTCGTACTGGGGAGCCCAGAACTGGACACAGCACTCCAGGTGTGGCCTCTCCAGGGTGGTGTAGAGTGGAAGGATCGCCAGAAAAGCTGTCCGGCTGCAGTTCCTGCACTGTTACTTCAGCAGTGGCAAGACTGTGGAGGGCAGCAGCCCTTGGGGATGGGAGGGAGGTGTGTGGGGATAATGTGAAGGGGTCTTAGCCCCATAGCCCTGTATTGATGTCTCTCTGTAGGATCTCAAATATTTTGTCTGGAATTTGTCAGAGCTGCCATTCCTTGTTACCTTTGTTGTGTTTCTGTTTTGCTTGGTTTTGTTTTTTGTCCTGGCTTTTTCATTTTCCAAATGAGCAAATATACGTGTATTGTTGAAGCTGTGTGCTGTTGTTATTGCTTTTCACTCAATTTCTGGGGCCCTTGGCATTTCCTTCAACCCCTCAACTTCTCTTCTGTCCCCTACAGCAGCAAGCAGACCCCTTTCTTGCAGAAGGGCCCATTCCTAAAGTTTGTGGGGATCCTGCAGAAGGTCATGCTCTGTTCTTTGCTCCTGAGACGAGAGCTCCACCAAGCCTTCAGATGAGCAGAGGAGGCAGCAGAGGAGCACAGCCTCCCTCTTGCTGTCCCTTGGCTGCTTGGCACTGAGCTCATCAAGGGCACACGGCAACTCTGGCTTCATGTGAGTAAAGACTGAGACCTTCATTTACACCTTCATTGGCCAGTACCTCCAAGGTCAGGAGAGCAGCACTGGCTATAATGCAGCTGGTATCCTGATGCCAGCCCTGACTCAGCCTTTGTAGCCTAGCTACAGTCCGTCGACCGGCCTCACTACTTGACAAGCCCCTGAAGAGAGACCTCTCTGCTTACTGTGCAGTCATAGGCCCTGCACACACCATGTGAAGATCCCATTTGTAGTCCCCTCACAGGCAGGTCTCTGCGGGAGGTTGCATCACTGCAAGGGACCAGTGAGGTGGACCACAGGCAGATGGCAACCTTGGAGCACAGGCTGGCACATCGTAGTTCCCTGAGCTGCTGCCCTCCCAGGCACCGGGAGTGTGGCATGTGGTGCTCAGTAGAGCATGGAGGCAACATGGGTGTAACTTAGTTTGCATCTCTTTGCCCAGGACTCTCCTTAGGTCCTCCAAAAAAATCACAAGCATCTGCAGACGTAGTCAGGAGTAATACGGTAGCTTCAGAATATGCACTAAATCCAGTGTCAAATGAGAACATGAGGCCTTATCTGAAGAGAAAAAGAGGCTTAAGAGCAGAAGGGAAACATTTACAGAGCTAGTACTGATAGAAAGCATCTTTAATTCCTAGACTGAATACAAAGAACCAACTAAATTAGCTGTTTTGTTCTTGCAGGACATTAGCGGTTGAGGCATGCTGTCAGTCTTCAAAGCGAGGTAACGTCAATACTAACTGAAAAGCCAGCATAAAGCAGTGTATCGAAAGGAAGAAGTGGGAGATCCTTGCTGAGGACATCTGAGGAAAGTGCTGAAGGATGGGTATGACTGTGATACTAAGTCTGAAAATGTCCCCAAAAGCAGACCAAACAGTCCACCAGGTGCTGGGGATTTGTCTTGTGTAGCACCATGGCCCATGAACAGTCGAAACCAAGAGCAGGGTCTGAATGTGGGAAGTCCTTCAGCTTCTGTGCACCCACCAGCCTGAAAGAGCTTCCTGGTTCAAAGCACGCTAGACTCTTTATGTCCTTCCCTTGCTTGTGATGGTTCTCACACTGCCGCAGCTCCCAGGCTGGCTGGTACTTCCCAGCAAAACAACAGGCATCACAGGCTTCTCACAATAGATCAGAATCCCTTTTATGCCATATCATCAGCCTTCAGTTGGAGAGTTGCACTTTACTACTTCGCACTTTGAGATATGCTGACATTAAGGTAATGTATTACGTAGGTAAAATCCTACATTAATAAGTTCTGTAGGGTTTATCTGCCAGCGGTCTGAACAGAGCCAGCTGGAGCTGTTATGGGGGTGAGGAGACAGCAGCAATCTGAGCAGAGGAGGCAGAAGTGCTGTAGAAGACCCAGAAAAGACAGACTGGTGTAGGCTTGGTTATAAAAGGTTTGGAAAACCACGATTTTATGCATGAGACAAAGCAAAATACTGGGCTGGCCTTCAACCTTTGTTCAATTTCCTTTCCATGCACACAACGCAATTTCAAATAGACGATTTGCGTTTCATCTCTCAAATATTATTTCTGTTCATCCAAGAAGCTCTTCGCCAAGTGCACCATATATCACTGGGGACCTGCTCCACACTCCAAATGTATTTTTCATGTAATAAATACTTGACATTTAGAAAAATCGCTTCTAAATTTACACAGTGCAGAGCTCACAGTTTGAGATTACCCTCTAAACAGCCTGAAGTGCCAGGCGCATAAATAAATATCTTTGCAAATAGATTATTCTCATTTATTAGTTTTGCAAGTGTATTTTCACTTCTTGCAGATGGGTGATTGTTACAGGAGGAAAGAAACAGCTCTGATTTAAATTAAGTAGTAAGAAAGTACAGGAGAAAAACTGATCAAAAATGTTAAGTTCTCTCCTTGTTCTTTTGATTTGTTTTCCATATTTATAATTTACATTAAAATAATGTAATTTATTTTTATAATGTAATTTATAATGTATTTTACATTATAATAATTTACATTATAATAATGGTACTATACATCTAAGCTGTCCAGTTGTGCTTTATGCCATGGCCAACCAAGCATAGATCAAGCTGTGAAACAGCAGCAAGAGATAGACTGCAGTTTTTAGAGAGAGGAAAAGCTGTCTGTCTGCAGCTCATGCATGGTCGCCATCACACAGAACATGAACACATCTCAAGAGGTAGTGTATTTACTCCCACAACACTACTGGGAGAGGACCAAGCATTGCTGTCCCCATTTTGAAGAGGGAGTAATAGAGGACGAAGTGCTTGGCCACAAGGGACTGCTCTCTATTCTCGCTACACAGAGAATAAAATGAAAAGCTCCCTACAAAGGCATCCTTCCCTCTGCATTGCAAAGTCTTGCCTCATTTCCAGGTGTGTGGAAAAGAAAGAGAGAAAAGGTTCCTGATGGCCACAGATTGGTTAGCATCCCTTCTCACCGCCACAGAAGACGAGTGAACAGTGCCTGCGCTGCAGAGGCTGGAGTACTGATGCAGTTCATGGTGCTGTGCAAGGATACACCTTAATCAGCGAGCAGGGGGATCCTGTCATCTATTTTAGCTGTCAGAAATCTAAACCTCTGTTCAAGCTGGCTCTTTGTTGTCAGTGGAGGCATAACACCATCGTGGTGGATGGAATAAAAAGCCTGTTTCCAAAAGTCCACTGACTACAGAAGGCGGCTGACCCGATGGTCACCCTGGGCCAAGCTGTGTAGGCCAGTCTCCTCTTCAGTAAAAGCTGAGCCTTAGCGGCCAAAACCACAAGGGACCAGGGATCCTTGGACATGTGCTCAGAGCCCTTGAGCCAAGGGCCGTCAGCTCGGGGACTGCCTGTGTTTTTCCGTGAAGTCCATGGGTCAGTAGCAGCGATGACCATGATGATTACCATGGTGGTTTTGTTTTGGTCTGGATGTGCCAAAACATTGTTGCTTGGCCAAGTCAACCCTTTAGTGAAACTAAAGCAGTTTGTCACTGTTTCTGGCAAACGACAGATGAAGCTGTGTGGAACGGATTGACTGTGGAGGTCCCTGTTAGCACAGAATAGTGCTCTTGCTGCTGCTTACCTCTTTCTCTGATTGTGGATATCCAGATTCAATGAATATGCTGCCCAGTCAAGCTTCACGACATCCTCTTCATTAATGCTGTATTAGACTGAGAATTGGCTATTACTTACCTCCAGTTTTTGGTTCTCTCAGGAAGATCTAGCCCACGACTCCCAAAGCCTCTCAGACTCACATTTACTGGATGTCTTGCTAATGAATTTATCCAAGTGAAGCAGTGACAATCCCTAAGTGAAAGCAGTTTTACTTGCACTGCTAGATTGCTGAACTAAGGTAAAGCCAAAGTACAATTGGATTAAATTACTTTTAATGTATCTGTTCAGGGCTGCACAGCAGTCTGAGTACACAAATCCAATACTGATTTCAGCAGTGACCATTTGATAGAGAAAGAGTTTCTACATTCTGAGTAACTTCTTGTGACGATGAAAATTGTTTTCGAGATCCAAGAAATTGAGTTCAGCATGTTTGTTATTCAGAAAGGTACAGATTCCTTCAGAGAATCCTTATCAACCTGATCTCATCATAGGCTGTCTGGAAGTGATGTTATACAGGCCGCTACTTAGCTACCGTTTCCCTGGTCACGCAGTGTAATGCCAAACAATCAGGCCATAGACAGGCCCAGGATCTTGCATGATGAAGGCAGGTGGTACCTCACTCTGGGCTTGTACCTGCATTTCACCAACACTGCAGACCCTTGGGGTAGGGCATCAAACTGCGGATGCTGTGGCCCAGATAGCCACCCTGCACTCTCTTCATAAGCCAGAGAATCTTGGGCATGATTTATCACATCCTAACGTAGATACCGAAAATAAGCCAGATGAATTATTCTCCACTTCTCTCCATAGACCATAAAGGGAACCTACAGTGACGACTTTGAACTGCAGTGATGACACCTGCGTTCAGCTACATGGAGACCACTTTTGGTGTCAAAATGCACCTCCTCCAGTTCGCTGCTAGACTACACAGCACTGAACTCCTGCGCTGGGCCACATTCCCCCTTCTTCTTTTTCTTTTCCCCTGGTCTGAGGTCACTTTGCAGTGATCTTTCATCTCAGCTGATCTCTTGCTGTCTGACTTTTGAAATTCATATCCTCAGCAAATCACTTGGCTCCTGCGGAGCACACACAACACAATCAGTATAATTACTTGATGTCACACCTCAGTTGTCACTTCACTTTAATGGACTGCAAGTAAGATGAACTTGAAAAGTGCTCTAAGTTAATGTTCTTAGAGCTTCTATTTTAGACTCTTCTGAAAGATGTTAAATATATTCATAAAAAGACATTTCATCCTAGAAATTATTATCTATATAGAGCAGAGCAAGAAGGGCCAGCAGAGTTCAGTGCTGTATGATAAAGGCACTGTTAAAAAACATTCAATGTAGATAGGGAAAGGGTAGGACAGGAATGATGGGACTGATCTAGTAAGTGTAGGTGTTTACGATGTAGAAATTTATATATCAAGTATACGACTATGAAGTAGCATCCTGGGCTTATGGACCATGGAGCTTCACATACAATTCGCCCTACCTTAAATTGGAGACTGTGGTTGGTGAGGTGAATCTCAGGCTATTTCCTTCTGCCACCTCGCTCGGCTTCACAGCAAGGTGAGATGCCCAAGGACACCAGGAGACCTGTGTCACCGTTGCTAGATCTGCCTCCCACTCCGGTCCATCTAGTCCTTCAACATGCTTGGCTTTTTAAAAGGAAGTTATTTTACACCAGTGTTTGATGGAGACCTGTGTATTCAATGACAGAGTAGTGTAATCTCCCATTTTAGGTCACTGCCTCTGCCTCTGCTCACACAACCCTCAGCCTTCCTTCATAACACTTCTCCATGAAGTGTCATGCACAAGAATACCCAGGGTATCTCAAATCTTGTCTCTTCCATTCCAATGCCTCAGAGAACATCATTGCCTTTTTTTGGATCCAGCTTTGAAACCTTTCCTGAGAGCATAACAACTTTGTATTTTGGAAAAGTAGAACCAATTCATTTAAAATCCAGCTCGGGTAAGTGTCCTTTTGGTCCTCTATTATATCATAGCCCAGCTTAGGACATGGACCGAGGCAGCATGTTGCCCAGCTCAACCCCCTCCTCTCCCAGAGGAGATGCAGACCCATCACCCCTACATTCCGGGCAGGATCCCTCAGCCCCCTGCGGCTGCGGGCTCTGGCTGGGCTCGGAGCAGCCCACCAGCAGGACCTGTGCCCGTACCCTGTTGCTGGGCAGAGAAAGCAGCGGGCTGCAGCCCACGCCTGGGGTCCTGCCTGGGTTCACCGCAGGCTTTGCACAATGCATGTTGTTCAAGTCAAAGTATCAGTTTTAGAGGGGTGGGTAAGAATTGAGGGACCATTACTGAGTGGTTTTGCTCTGTTAAAACTCCACACACAGTACAAGATGAATTTTTGTCCTTCCAAAGGAGATTACAAGCTAAACAAAAAGAACTAATGCCCCTGCAGGTCTGGAAGCACACAAGCAGCACTGCGTTTAGAATTCAGTCAGATTATTTTTGCCCTAAAAGTCTCTCAAAATACCTAATAAAGCAATTTAGAAGATGTAAGTTATTCCATTTCTAATGCTTGTATCTTTTTCTCAGCACATCCAGCTTTCTTCCTCCAACCACAGTGGCAGGACGTGAGCTTCTGGACGAATTCAGCTTTGCTTCCCTGTGCTGCAGAAAACACACAGCAGCTGATATTCAGTCCTTGCTGGGCTCTCTCTTTTTTCACTTACATGATAAAGAGTTTCATCTTCATTTACATACTTAAGAGCTCATGGTTCCATTATGGTGTCTCCATTAACCAGATGGTTCCATCTACCAGTCTGCACAGGCTATGAGACCTTAACACTCCTATTCACTATTAATTGGCTCTGGCCGCAGAGTGAGACACAGGCACTTGATACAGGAGGGAAGAGGCAAGCTAAAACTTAGACGTCTGTCTCAAAACCCAGGCTCATTCAGATACCAGAACACGGGCATACTGGGATGCTTGAGGAGGAGGCGATGTCCCCTGTCTTTTTAAAATGGTCTGATGGTCTTCCTCAGCCCACTATGTGCATTTTCCAGCTGCTGGCTGTGATGTGGCCATGACCCCAGCTCCCCCAGTCCACTGCTATGGCTTTCAGCTGGTGGACTAGATTTCAGCCATTTCCTTCTCCCGGACTAACCATTGTAACAACTTCACATGACATTGCCTAGCAGTATTTTGAGGTAGGAGGAAAACCTGACCTGGTCCTGAACAATCTTGTTGCTCCTGGGAAAAAGCCCTTCCTAAGCCCTTCTAACACCATTGATGTTGTGTTTCCCACAGCAGGAGTGCCATCTTCACGGGAGATTGGTGTGATCCAGAGGCACTACAGCTGTTTGAGAGGCATAACCTCAGCGCACAACCACTTCCCTCCTGCCCTCCTCTTGCCCAGCAGTTTTCACAGCCTGCTCCCTTCCTAAGCAGGCGATGAGGAAAAGGCAATGCTTTGTCTGGGGCAGCACTCACTTACTCTGCACCTGGACCAAGCAGTCCTAATCACTAGGCAGTGCTGCTCTTTCAACGTTCAGCTGTTCATCAGCTAAACATTCGAGATGGCTAAACTCATTCTAAGACACTTACTTTCCACAGCAGAAATCACACTTCTTCGTTAGAAACTGCTCCAGTTACAAGGACACATTTGCATCCGTATCACTGATCTATGCAATTCCAGCTGTCAGCATAGCAAACAAAATAAACCCTTTGGTTCTGATCATCTGTGAAAGAATCACACCCTATGGGCAGCAGGGAGGCCACAAAGATCCAGATCTTAATCTCTGGGCAGAAGCCACTTGGTAGTCTGCGAGGCCACATAAAACCTTTCAGCTCTAATCTTCTGTTCTGGCTGCAATAAAATTTGGCAATTGCACTTCAGTCCCTAGAGGGCCCTAAAGGATAATGGTCCACATCACGAAACAGCTGCATGTACATATTTGACCTGATTTGATGAGACAGTCAGCTTCTATTTGGAGAAATCACAGAAGGCAGCACAGAAGCTATAGGGCCTTCTTCTGGCCAGAAGTAAAAAGTAAATGCTTTGACAGAAAATGCTTTCTCTGACATTCGTCTGTTTGAAATTCATGTGTATGTGACCAAAACCTATATTAAGAACCAACCCCCAGCCACTAAAACATGTCTAGAGGTCTCCCAGATGACATTTACTAGATATGTACTCATGGTCAGTATTTCGTACGAAAAAGTTTTGCATCAGCAGTTTTAACATTTCCAGCTAATCACTGTTTTCAAAGTGTTCAGTTATTTTTAGAGATAGTCTTCAAATTTAATCCCTATTTTTAGAGGAAAACTAACAATTTTTTGTTTCTTGTTTGCTCTTTTCCTTGTTTGATTTTTTTTTAATAAATAATTTTTAAAAATTACTTCAGGACATTAGAAGTAACAACAGAAGATGGTTAACTGTGCTGCCATACAGGAACAGAAAAGACTGAAATTACATGAAGGTATTATTTACATAATATATATTTCTACATGCACCAATGCCCCAATCACCCATCCCTGTTTTTAGGCACAGCTTGCTTTTTCGCTTGTACAATTTTAAGGAACAGTCCACATTCCTACTGTCATTCCTACTGTCAGTTGCTAACACTGCTGTAGAGGAATCAGACTAATGCATTTCCTATGCTGCTGTGCCTCAGAAGACATATTTTTGATTGTTAAGTCTCAGGAATGAAAAAAAAAATGAAAAATCACAATTATGCCTATAAGTCTTTATTTCCAAACAGAAACTGCAAAAATATTCTATTACAGAACAGGTAACAAGTGCAGAATTCTAAATATGCGTTATAACAGTGAAACAATTGCCTCCTTGACAAAAAATCATTAGGCACTTAAAACATGAAAACAAAGTACAAATTAAATCAGCCGTAACAGATAACTCAACAATACAAATTCATCTTGGTATTCTGTAATAACAGCACACACACGGTTGAGGGGCTTTCCGTGCCTCCTCCTAAATCCTGCGCAGAGACACTTCCATGTCACGCTGCACACATTCTACTCAGACAATATCAAGCTCACATCTGAAAACATAAATAAGTTCAGCCTTGAAAGAATTTGAGAGAACCTTTTTGGAAACAACAGTAGCAGAGCCTACACCAGCAGCTTCACGCAGAGCTTGGCACGTGTGGAGGAGCACGATTCTACCAGCTCCAAGGGGGGATAAGCTCTGCTTGGACAACTGCATTGAAAAGAATGGCACCTAAATGAATGCGAACAGCACACGTCTTCAGCGATAATGAAAACTCCGGGCAAAAGCTACCATAGAAACTTTATGACATGACATCCTGACACATGGAAGAGCCTCTGAAAAGAAAAATCATGTATTTGTCATCCCTTAGGAGCAGCCCTGTGTAGAAACTCTCCATTCACCTGTCTTCTCACTTGTAGTTCTTGAGATAAATCAGCAGCAGAGGTGGCCTCTTAGACCCACCTTAGAAAGGTAAATCTCAGCAGTGAGTGTCCAAACACCTCATGAAAATAACCTTCTAGAAATCAGTCTGATTACACCCTTAAAAATGATTTTGCGTTGTACCACTGGTTTTTTAGGTGATATGATGTAACTTCCCCCACAGTTTACTCTGGTAGCATAAAATAAATTAACATTTTAAATAATTTTAATTAGATACTCAAAGAAAATAATCTTAAGAATATTAACATAAAGAATACATATGAAGCTACTATATAAAATGTGCACACAAAAAATGCAGAAATTTCAGCTATTATAATTCAATTTCACAAGAATTTAAGAATGGGTTTGTACCACAAGCACTAACAACAAACACATCAAGAATGAGGTGTTTTCAGGGAATCACCCGACAGCTGAGCCAAGAGCTGAGAAGCCTAGCAGGCTGCTGAGCTACAGACTTGCAGTGAAGAATCTCTTCTTGCCAGGGACTAAAGTGAAGAGTGAGGAATTTAAAACCAGCAATCCTGTCGTAGACTACACTACCCTGTCACAACTATTAGCATGATTCATTCTGATGGCCTCTTGCCATGATACCACGAATTCACGGTGTGATCACTAAATACTTCCATCATGCAATTGTCGGACTTCTCTCCCTCACTGGAGAAAAGCGGGGTGAAAAAAAGACAAGACACGACAGCACCAGGCACAGCAACGAACACCAATGTGGCGCGCTGTATTGCTGAAGCTACATCAGGATTTAGCAAAAGACCGATTTGACTGTTTATTTGATGGCAATGCAAGGATGCCACTCCTCATATTTAACCTCCGGGGCTAAGAAAAGATTCCAGTAGTTCTGGTACTCGCAATAAAGAAGCACAGGCGGACTGTTTTCATCCTTAAGCCAGTATCTGCCAACACTTGCCACCGATGGGCAGTCATTGCTCACATACGGAGGGGTGTGAGCTCAGTAAATTACCACGCATCACAATATTAAGTTTAGTTACTGTGTGGAGCTCCTCGGTGTACGGCAAACCCAAGCTGATGTACTCCCATCGGGTTAAGCTCTTGTCACACTGCCTGAATTTACTTGACACCGAGAGCGTACTGACAGGCTGCTACCCCAGCTGGACCAGCACATGGCAACCCAGTAACCTGGGGTCATTCCCTTCAGGAGCCGGCATTCCCGGAATGGGATTCTGAAACGTGACTTTATGAAAGGAGACTGCTAAATAACAGCAATAGTTTCCTTGTTTATTGGCATGCTGCAGATCGTTTCATGCTCTACTTGACCATTATGATAATTTAGAGCCAATTAAGAAATACTTTATGAAAATCTGGAACAAAGCTTAATAAATATAAATCAGCCCACTTGTTGCACTCTGTAGCTGAAAGCCCCAAATGACTTCTCCAGAGTACCCTGAGAGATCAGCAGCCTTTGAAACCTGGCTGTCCAGAAATTCAGAGAAGGATGATGATCCTGCCTAAAATGACAGCATTCAAAATCAAGAGAGACAGGATTTATATGGTAAATACACATCCCTCTGTTACCGTTCTTGGCTAGCAGACCCGGAGATGAAAGAGATCAGCTGTTGAAGTACCACAAGGTGAGGGATAACCTGGCTGCGAATATTTCAGACTAAGATATATTTAACTAACAAGCGCATGTGTAAGAAGTCTACTGCTTCAGAGTGTGCAAGAAGTGGCCATCAGCTGTTTGAAAAGAAGCTGCTTCAGAACAACCACTTCACAAAATATTCCTTGGGTTGATCTCATGCAGACTCCTGCAGACAAGTGGACCTGTGCTTTGTGGACCCAAGAGTCCCTGCAGGAGCTACTGCACGGATGGATGTTCAGGATCTCACTCCACAGATTTGTCACATGAGAGCGAGGGACAGGACAGAGAAAGATCTCCAGGTCAAACGTTTTTTAAACCCAGACTGCTGTGTCAGGCCGCAGCTCCACCACAGAGTCTCTGCAGGGTTAAGGTCTAAGTGATCAATTAACCCAGACCAATTAACTAATCCAGATACCCGCACTGGATAAAATCAAATAATACATAACAACAGGATTATTTTTTTCTGGGAGCTTGGGGAGCCCACAGAAGGTGCTAAGTCACCCAGATCATTTAGGCATTTTTCCTGAATCGCAAAGGACAGAGAATCTCATCTTGACTTGGGCATGGCAGTACAGTCAGCCACCTCACTACTCTACAAAGGAAAGAGAATCAAAGTGGGATTAACTGGTCTCAAAACTGCCAGACCTTGCACAGCTCTGTTGCCTGCCAATGCTGTGTGAGATGCTGGGATTAGCAGAGACTGAACACATCGGTGTGCTGAATAACAAGCAAGTTTACTATCAGTGAACTGAGAAATAGTATTTACAGGCAAAGATTTTTTTACGGTTATCATTTCAGAATCTGCAGATGGTGGACAGCTTGTTAAATAGACTGCAATGGGAAAAAGAGAAGGGGCAGCAACAATCCACCAGTGTAGGCACCTAGAGTCCCGAGGCACCTTCAGTCACCGCAGGGAGAGACAGGCTCCTGCAGGAGCTCATCGCTCCCTTCGGATCGCGGAGGGCCTCGGAGACGTTACCTTCCCAACGTGGCTGAGGTTCCAGGGGACCACTGGGCCTGTCCAACTGCCCTCAGATAACAAGCGGCCCCCGCTGCATCCCTGCAGTCCCACCTGCACGGTCTCACCCCCTCCTCTGAAACTCCCCTGGCTCTGTTGGCATGAACCAATTTTCTCTTTTTGTTGCCATGTCAGGTTTTTGCCAGCTCAATGTGCCAGAACAGCTCAGTGCAGGATCAGACAGGAGCCAGAGATGGCACGAAGGAAGGGGTGGAGCGCAAGAACAAGGACTGGACTGCGTAGCCAGCCATTACAGCTTCGGTCACCATGGAGCCACAGTCCGAATTTAGCACCTCCACTTAGGCAATGTGAATATCCCACCATGCTGCCTTCCCCAGATGTAATCCAAGCCATTTTAAGTATGTATTACTATGCTGCAAGCGTAGCAGCATTTGATTCACAGCCATACAGACTCCCTAACAGACACTAAACAGGACTACACAATGCCCCACAGGGGGAAATTACCAACTCGAGGCAGCACTGGATGCTAAAGGAAGATGCAAAATTAAAGATTCAGAGGAGAAAAAGGAATGAAAGCAGCCAACTAGGCTTTAATCTAACGATGCTGTGAAGCAGTCATGTGCAAGGACACTGTCAGCCTCTGCAAAGGTACAGGGGAACTATTAGTATGTTGTCAGTGTTTCTATCTTTAGAAAACTATTTAATCTCAATATTCACTCCACGGCATGTGACAGCACTGGAGGCCCACAAACCCTAAAAATGACTATTCCTCATGTGAAATAGATGGAACTGAAAGGCCCTTTCTAACCTTTGGTCAAGAATCCTTAATCAAAACTGCACTTGGCTCAGTCTTGTCGAAGTGTTATAAACATTCCCAGCTGGGTACAAAATCCATTTATTCATCATGAACCTGGCACAGACATAAAATAAATGAGAAATCACAGATGTAAAATAGAAGAGAAATAATTTATTTGGCTACCTGAGAAAACATCCTTTTCCACAGTAAGTGTACTTCAGCAAGTCTTTCTAACTGTACCCTGTTACACGGAAATGCCGCTATTAATTTGCCCAGCCTGTGCACAAATTAACACGACCTAGCCACCAAGCACACAGCAGCAGTAGCTATAATAGAGCCACACACAAGGTCTGCACTCCTGTGGAGTGAAGCAGATGCAACTAACGTAATAACTGCATGTCTGGAGCAAGGCCTGAGAAAGCTACACTAAAAATAGGTTCTTAACCTAATGTCTAATAAGGCATATTTTTAGTCTATGAGGAGTTAAAAGTACTTGTAAGAAAGGGCAGGAAAGGTTAACAATTCCTCCACGCGTTCCTTGTCAGTCCTGTGCTCCACACAAATCACTGAGAGTTTGGAGAGCACAGAGGATCAGATCTTCAGGGTCAACGGCAAGCTTAAACTTCGCTGAAACAGCGCTAAAAAGTCAAAGTGTCTGTCCATGTCACAGAGCTTTCCATCTGCTCTCATTTGTGAGTACTACATCACACTCATTCTGTTCAGAGCTCCTCCTGTCAAGGAAACTAGAATATGTTTCTTGTCTTTTGGCTAAACCTCTCTTAAAAGGTATTCCAATAACCTTTCCAGTTACTAATACATGTGTGTTATAAATAACACAGCTGCACAGAAATAGTCCAGACACATAGTAACTTCAGCTCTTCATGGTGTGTCATGGTACGCTCTATACATTTATTCACTGGGATAATGCAATATGGTGCTAATTAACAAACACTTTTGAAAAAGTTGCTTCTCCACTGCAAATAAATTTCATTTTCTCCCCTTCATGTCTTCTATTTACACACAATCAGGTTTTGCCACTTTACTCACGCTGTGCAGTTCACTGAACTTAATTTGAGCAATGAATGATACCCTTTGCATCACCTCTACATACACACACAGCACTTGCAATTGTTGCAGATACAATGCAAGATCCTCTCAATCTCTAAAAGATGTATGAATTTTTCCAAGTCAAACCACGTAGCTGCAACACAGCCAAGATCATCTCATTGCACCACCCTAGACTGGAATAAGTTACAGTCCTTGCCTAAACACAGGTGTGGCTTTGTCTCTCTGGATGAAATATGGCGTGGTTCTCCTCAACCTAGGCTGTTTGTATCACCCAAAAGACAACAAGCACATCACTTTGCACAGCTTCCAGCTACAAACACTCAGGGACAATCTATGTGAGTGATCTACAGCATCAGAGGAGCTCTTTTGGGAGCAGATTTGTCTCTGATCTATAACTAGGGGTCCTGCAGTAGGCAATCATCCATAACACTCCTAACGTGGATGCAGGGTCTTGCAGCAGCCAGCTCTCTGCACATGAGCAGCAGGTGCTTGCAGCCAGGAACTGGCACAAATTTCACTGCTGGTGAAGACAAAATGTGGATGTGTGGTGCTGGAACCATAACAGATCACAGTAATTCAAACCCTTGTGCTCACCTCTTTCAGTCACCAGCTGGTAACACAGATGTACCCATCGACTCAGCTCTGATGTCTCTGTTTCTGTTAAACGCCCTACTAATATGCAGAGGTCCAGTCGTGTACTAGCAGCGTCAGTCAATGCCCTAAAGCACTATCTGTTTTTTAAAAACCTTATTTTGTAAAAATTTACTATATTGCTGATATATGCAGCAAGGATTTATGGACACTTCTGCTTGGGTAGAAGTAGTATTGGATTCTGATACTGTTATCTTGGAAATGGGTCAAGATGCTGAATGAGTCTCAACTAACAGACCTGGAACCATAAAGACTGAGTGTAACACTTTCAGGACTATTTATGTGATTATAAAACTGCTGCAAGGTAAGCTTGCAAGTATTACAACAACATAGAAATGCTTTTCTAAAGTATCAGTTTAAAAGGTTTTTTTAACCTTATTTTGTAAGATTCAATTCATTTAGGTAGGAATTTTTTTGCAGATATAATCCTCAATGGGTAGAACACTGAATGCTCTTTAAATCAGTTGATTGGGGATTTAATGTTACAGTGACAAAAGGAGTTTTAGTAAACAAAATAACCGATAGTATCTGACCGTAAAAGAAGGGGAAGAAGGACACTCTATCTTTGAACCGATCGTTCAAGAGACTCTCAAAAAAGCCACTGAAACTCTTAACAGAAAATGGTTATTACAGACTTTTTTTGTTCGTTTGTTTGTTTTGTTATTTTTTTTCTCCCTGCAGTAAGACATATAAGCAATAACATACAAGCAGCCATAGCTAGAGAACAACTGCTTGTCATAGCTCCTGTAAATGTTCATGTGATTCTTTCCATTGGGCTGATATTTCACTTTCTCTTGTCAGGGGATGTTGCTCCACAGGTATTCCTGGACCATATGGAAATCTGAAGCACAAGAATTGCATGGGTTTAAATTAAGTGACTCTAGGTTCTTTTCTAACATGTCCTGGTATAGGAGAAAATCTTGAGGCTGATTGTGAGAGGAACATTCTAATAACGCTTAGTGCAGTTTTCTTGTCTGTAGTCACATATTGATAGCAGCTATGCTAGGTGAAAAATAAACAGAAGAAATGACAGGTTTGGTACAGATCATTTTTCTAACGAATGGTCCATCTCATATGTCAGCTGAGAGAGAGATCTGGGATTGCAGGAATGTGTGCAAAGTCATGCCCTGCCAGGACTCTGGGGATTGCAGCATGGAATCTAGTTTACTGTCCTCATTTGGAGCTGAACTGGACCTTAGACAGGAACACAAGCAAGAAGGGGGTTTAAAAACAATCATACAGCTCTGGTCCTTCAAATACTTGTTCACAAAACTAACCTCATTCACATGAGTGATCCCATTAAATCCACAGCATGATCTATTGCCCACAAAATGAAGGCCCATAAACGACTTGACTCATCTCGAACCTGAGGGATTTTTTTCATCTGTGCACCCTCGGACAAACTAAGAATGACAAGGCTCTGAACTAATTACTCCTCTGTAGCTATTCTGATCACCTTTCTCATGTAGACAAATGCTAGTGTTCACAGGATCAGGTTCTTAACTGAAAATGCTCACTGCCAACTCATGTGGCTACCATACAGAGACCATTGCCTATATGACATGATAGTGGCAAAACCAGAGATCTTATGTCAAAATGTTTTAATGATACTTTAAAAAGGCAAAACATGATGAGCGTCACATATTGCCACCATCCTGAGATTGTGCTTTGCTACAATTAAACCAATAGTCAGGAGTTTCAGAATTTCCGAAATAAATGCGATTTTGTATTTAAGAAAACGATTACTCAAAATTCGGAAATGTAGCAGTCATTGTGTGAAAAATCACTTCCTTTTCTCCCCAAGTGTAAAATATTTCTCTATTGTAATAATGCAGTTTAATGCTCACAAAACCACATCAGACCAAATCCAACACCGAACTGCTGAGATATACACAAATTGTCTCCTTAGGATCACCACCCTGGAATTAAAACAATAAAATATGTTATTGATATTTCTTATACAGTAGGAAAACTGCTTATTACATTCAAAATAAGCCCGTAGCTTAGCCCTCTGCGTATGCATTTCACCTTCTGCATCTGCTTTTTCAGCCTGATTTTGGACTGGGAGTCTATGACATTTATTACACAGTATCACAGGCTCACAAAATTCTCCTGGGTAATATGGGCTGCTAGCGCTGGATCTAGCTCGAGCATCTGTTCCATGCAAAGGAGGACTCCTTCACTTGAATGCCCCAAGAACTGCTCACACTTACCCCACTCTTTCCAGGCTTCCTAAGCTGACCAAAGATGGGTCTAACCAGTATCTTCATGGGACATATCCACTGCTAAGGTGAATATGAGTATGTTCTAAATTATATTATCTTAATCATATTTTGAAATAGCTAGAGATTGAAATTAATTTGTTTCTTTAACAGGCTAGTTCTGCTGCGGAAAACCAAAACCAGACGTAACCCTCCTAAATGTATAAATACTGTTTCATTTGATTTGAAATCTAACATAAATTCTAATTTGATTTAACTATGTGTTTCTATTCTGGTGGGTTTTACCTAAACCAGAAGCAACTTACCTCCACCTGTTTCACTACTGACATTAGTGTTAGAATTAGTGTTGGAATACACGAGCAAAGTGTGCACTTAAAATCTATACTGCGTGGGTACTAAAGCAGAAGACCTTTCTTTCAACACTGTATGCATCTAACAATTTAATGCTGGATTATATTTGTCCATGTCATGGATAGGCTGAAATTAAGCTGCCTGACAGGAATCCAGAGGTGTCCTTACTTTCAAAATGTGGTATCCTTTTTCTTGAGGTAACTAAAAGCGAATTGTGGGGCAGTTATTTCTGTAGCTATACTGAGACACCACTAGCATAAAAGAATTCCATCAGAATTTAAGCTCATGTTGGTATCCTACTGTTATAAATAGGTTATTTGTAACAATTATACTTATAAATAGGTTATTTGTAACAATTATAAATAGGTTATTTATAACAGTATTTATAACTTATTTTGATTGACAGCAACTTTCAATATTTAAAAAAAGATCGCACGCTGACAGAGTTTGGAACAAAATGATTCTGTTTGATGGTAACAACTGAGCAAGCAAGCAGGCAGCCCCCTGCTTTACAGGACGCTGCCCTGCTACATCCACCTTGAGCGGAGGGCTGCACTGCTGCTCTCTCTGTCAGAAACAGATGGCTTTTAATCATCTGGTTGCAATCAAAAAGACCAGACCCAATTTTTACTTTCCAAGTAAGACACACTCAGTCGAAGGTTCAGCAGTTCTTACTCTCTGACCACCAGCACACCTCTGCTCAACCTCTCCTCCTTCAGTCCTTCTGCTCGGATGATCGAGCAGGCTCAGGGAGTCTCACTTTCCTTCTTACTTTCTATGCTTTTTTCTGCTGACTGACTTCTGTGAGCTGCTGCTTAATGCTACTGTGTTGTATGTCAAAGGAACACATACTCATCTTCCCTGCTGTCTCTTTCTAGCAAGCGGAAAACCTGACGGATTCTTGGTCAGACTAAATTTGCATTTTAACCAGGCTTCTGGGCAATCAAATTTTTGCCAGTCTGATTAATTTATCATCTGACTTTTTTCTAATCAGGTTTTTCTGTCTATTTTCAAATACGAATCAGGCCATTTCCCCTCCTTGAACCTATATTTACTTCAAGATAATGACATGCCGTTCGACCTTATCAGGTTAAACCAATGAACAAACAAGACCTCCTTCAGCTGCAGGGCCAAGCAAAAATGATTTTGTAATTGAATACAAAATAATAAAGATCATTATTTTAATTACATTTCAAGTTTTCGCCGATGTCTCATTTTCTATTTTACCGTCTGTGATAGGTATGCATCTTCTTTAACGAAGGCATGTGCATCTCTGTTGAGCATAATCATAAATCTGCAGGAGCGGGTATTAAGGCAGATGGAGTTCCCACACTGTCCAGCAACAGCTCTACAGGGCTCTCATACCTGACAATTCCCTCTACCCAATAAGCAAAGTTCACCTTTACAACGGCAGGAATGGTTTTTAGGAGCAATACTGCCAAAATGATTCATTGGGATGCGGTTACGCTCTCCATATTATTTCAGAACCTGCTACCTGCTTAACATATAGGTGTTTGGAGCAGAGTAGCCTCCTTCACTTATTATTTACAGCAGCAAACTTCTGTGTCCCAGTAATGTGTGAGGCAGGTTCTGCCTGAGACTTCTGCGGGCAGCCAGTGGTGTAAGGAACCTTCCACTACCCACTAACAGGCAAAAGCGAGGAGCAGGGAGAAGAACATAGAAGCGAAATTGAAAAGAGGAAGGAGATTGTTCAATTTTTAGAAAAGGTCATCTTCAGTGAAATATAGTCATTATAGAATTTCAATTAACTCTAATAGTTGATAATAGTAGCAGAATGGCAGCTCATACTGAAAGCATTTAATGTCTTTGGTTTTAAAGGGCTAACTTTTCGGTTTGCAAATATAAGTGATTAACATAGTGGCTAAAAATCTTCAGGCAGCACAACTTATCCTGCTGGTTGTTTTTTTCTTTACAGCTTATTTCGCAGATTTGGCCACAGAAGTCAGTCTGTCAAGCACGGACAGCATTTAATTAACCCATACAGATGCTTAAACTTCTTTGTGGCTTCTATCTGCTTCTCTCTAGATCAAATATTCATAAAGAGCTGTCTTTCATTTTCTTAGCTGGTGTAGTTACTACAATGAAAATCACACGGTGTGTCTCCAGCGATTTACATTATAGGAAGAATAAATACAATGGAAACTGCAGTGTATAAACAGCTTAGCCACTAAGAAAATACATTATGTATTTCTTAACCTTTCCAATACACTGCAACTTTTTACAAGCAAAAAAGCATACCTTACTCACATGAAACTGCATACACATACACCTCCTCCTAGGTAATCTCTTGCCACTCACTAGGGGAATGGATTCAATAGATGGCTTCTAGGTCCCTTCTCACATGTTCTATATTACTCTAATAACATATGAAAGCAGTTTATTTTTCTATTTCTTCACATAAACCAAAACTGAATTAAATTCTACTTTCCTGGTACTAGCAATCTGCTAGTTTAAAATTTAGCAGTCTCTGACAATGAACCAAGTGTGAATCTTTGATAGCATGTTTTCTAAATACCATCAAAGGATATTTTCAAATACATTTCAGAACCTACCCAGAAGAAAAGCGCTTAGCTATAAACTTTAAATTTCTGACTTGAACAAGATTATGCTATTTTAATTTATTTAACTTGAGTAATACAGGCATGCGATTACTTCAGTCCAATTAAAGCATATTGTATACAATGGTAGTTCTACCGCACATTCCACTTACTGTTAAATTAACTTGAACCCCCTGGAAAAATGGAGTTCTGTGAAAGGCAAATCTGATGACAATATTGTGAGCTGGGGAATTTCTGAGTTAGCTTAAAAGATGAAGAAATATTTACACAAATAGGCCATATTTTGTCAACAGGGCAAATCAAGATTGAAAACGTGCAGACAAATCTTTTCAAAGCCATCTGTAATCTATACATGGTAAACTGGCTCAAGGTCAGAGGCCAGACTCTGTGCTGCATTTCTCTGAGGCAATACAGAGAAGGCAAGGGGGATGGGACACTTAGAAAGGACAGAAGTAAGGGAATGACACTTCATCCTATATTAGTAACTGCCAGATTCTGAGCTGCCGCAAGGTAAAATCCTCAGCAAGATCTGCTGTAGTGTATGGCAGCTTCCCCACTGCTGTCCACAAGCTGTTCCGCAGCCCAGGGCTGCAAGAGCATACTGATCTAAACTTATCTTTATCTAACGAGAAGGAACAAGGGTGCATACGCACGCTGCTCCTTCATGGGGCAATCTTAATCCTTACTTTCGCCTCTGTATACTTCTAGAAAGGCTTGCTAGGATTAGGTGTCTTCTCCTGTAGATCACAGTATGCAAATGCCTTTAATAAAGCAAGTCACAAAGGAGGCTGGTTCACGGGAATTGATACCAAAGCAAACGCAGGCTGGCAGAGACACGAATCTGAGGTAAGGAGACCCTACTGACTGAGTGTGAATTATGGTGATAGCGTGTATTTAGCTCTGCTCCCCATCTAAAGTTCACAACTCTGTGGTACTTTACTTTTATTCAGAAAAGTCGAGCCTTTCACTTATTTATGAACACAACTCTCATTGAGTGTAAAGTAGAAATGTCTCTCTAAGCAAGAAAAGACCCACATTTTCGCACATTTCCCATTACTTAAAGATATTTTATGTGGTAAGAATGTGACCTACCTTTTTAGTCTGATTCACATTTACCCAACTGCAACTTCAAAATGCCTTTGCTATGAAGCTGAAGGATCTGGTTGTATTCTTTGGGCATTGCATGGAAACCTGGTTTAGGCAGCTGGTTGTCATAATAGTGGTGGCTGATTGGCATCTTCTCTGTGGATTTTGAGAAAGGCCAGAAGCCGTAGAGCTTCACATTCTCACACAGCTCAAAAGCAGCACTAGTGATCATAAAACCAGACGACAACCGGTAGGCTTTCACACCCTTAGTTCTCCAGAACTGGGCAAGACTTTTCAGATAGGTGGGGTGAAAAAATATTGCCCTTTGGGTTGCTTTGAACTCTTGCAGAGTGTGATATACTTTAAAAGAAGTGGCTGTGTTGCTTCTGAAGGAAAATGCTGGCAATAAAAGGAAAGCATCTCCATAGACTGCAATGTTCTCCAGAAATTCTATCTTCTTTTCATTTAGTTTGTTGTATCTGCAAAGTACAACATTTTAGGAAAAGAGTGAATGGGATATACTATTGATATAAATATAATAGACCAAAACAGCACAACTGCACTTGCATATATAAGTTAGGAACTCTGCTGCACCGGTTCAGCATGTCCACATTGCAAATTTATACCAACCTGTTATATGTTGTCATACGTACAGTTATGAAAATCTGGCTTTATTCTATAATAAGAACAAACTTCATAGGATTGAATTGGCAACACAGGAACTACTGATGCAGATCAAATTCACTGCTGATAAGACCAGGATCTGTTTACAGAACTCATCAATTCAAGAAATTTCAAAGGAGAATGCAAAAAAAAACCAAACCACCTCGTACTTATACTTCCTCTGTTTAAAAATACATGCACTATGATATGTACTGCATGTGTCTGTGAAATGTGTTTCTTACATCAATAGGTATAAACTAACCTCTCTTCAAAATCTGAGCGTCTGCCCTGTGTGGAAATACAAGTATGCACGAGAGCAGTCTTGGAGTGTTAAAGATAAGTGTGTGCTCAAGCTCTGCAGGGTCTTATCTGCTTTTGACATACTTTTAAATTAGCTGAAAATATAGGTATGTCTATTTATCTCCTTCGACTACAAAGGGAACACATGGACATCTACAAAGACTTAGAGATCTAACTTCACAAATGAAGAGGATTTATCCTCAGATGCTTTGGTTCCTCAACAACCAGCAAGGAGACTTGGTTCTCACTATTGGACAATTCTGTGCTCCCAAATATTGAATAGTGAACTTCCAGAGTTATCCAAGAAGTAATACAAGACACAAGGGGGTCAGTCATCTCATTTCCTCTATAGATTTGACTTGTCTGAATCACCTGAACAAATGGTGCTCGCACCCGCTTTGGGGTTCAAAGCACTGAGTTGTAGGTAGTGTCTATCTGAGCAGTGTTTTCATGTTTTAAGGGCTACCAGAGCCCACTTCTCACAAGCAGCTCCAGCAGAAACTGGAAAACTTGGTTTCACTTCTCTTCACAACTTGAGTAGGTTCAAACCCTCTTGTCATGCAGGACTTCAAGACAGAGTACAGCAGCCACTGCCATTTCCATTCAAAACCCTCACGGAGGAGTTGCCAGTTACCTCTCGCACAACTGAACACATGCAAGGAGTGACACACCCCTTCTCAGCCTGAAGGGGTTTAAACTTACAGCTTCTGCTTCCCAGAAAGTGCCATTACCACCAGACTCTGAAACAAAATGAATGAGAGAGACTCAGCCCCTCCTGCCGACCCTGGGCCCCTGTGCATGCAAGAGTCGCACAGCCAAAACAAGCAAGAACCACCCGAGCCTATGTGTAGGAAGAGTGCCTGAAGGGTGAACTTCTGGCCTCTGCTCCAAGAATTTTCTGTTTCTACTCAGTGTAAAGTAAATACAGAGCCTTCAGGACAGAATTGAGATCTCTGTTCTTCCTCAGCTAGAAGTCTGAACAACTCAACCCCGTCTTGTTTTCCTTTCCAGCTCTGCCACTGTAAGGTGCGGGGTAGCCCAGCTCCATCAGGACACGTAAGAGCTGTGCTTCTTTCCTCCAAGAGAGTTCACCTACATTGTATACACTGACAAACACATTTCAAAAGCTGATTAACCTTAATAATAACATCAGACTAACCCAGTATCCAAACACAGAATTAGAAATTAAAGTGAACAAAGTCAGAACAGGTCTTCTGAGAGAAGAAACAAACTTAGTTCTGCTAACTGGTGCCAAGCTGCTTGCTGCTCCTCCTTCAAAAGCATTTACAGTGTTCTCTGAATACTTAAGTGATTCATTTTAAAAAATCCTAAAGTCCTCTCGATCTCATTTTTTCCTCACACAAGTTTAGCTCCTATTTCCTTCATTGTAACTCCTGTTAACCCTGGTGTGGCTTCATTTGGCTGAAAAATGAGTGCAGCTGTGGCAGAACATTTTGATCGAGCCCAGACAAATCGTGCATCAGGTCAGTAGTCACCAACAATGCTGAGTCACTGGACAAAGTTTTCCTTCCTCATATTCTTGTGCAGTCCTACTAACATCAATGAGCCAAATCTATTTTTGGGGAAGCAATAATTCATCTTCATTTAAGTCAAAAAGGGCTGGGTTAGCATCAAGGTAGTTAGTACTCATTGAAAAAATCAAATTCTATCCTTGAATCAATTACAAATGCCTGTTAGTCGTTTCTATGCTCACTGTACTTTTTCCTTCTTCCTTTAAAGGAAAAAAAAAAACCCACCAACTTTGCCTGATGTTGTCTATTTGACAAAAACAGATATGACAGACAATAAGATACAGTAAGATCAGTAAGCAGTATATAACATGCCACAGCAGTCCTTTTCATAGATAAGCTGCAGTTCCAGCCTGCTGAAGATGTCAGATTAGTCAGCCTGGCCTCATTAGATTTTCTTTTCATCAAGAAGGTGAAAAAAAACAAAAAAAAAACTTTGCTGAGAAAAAAGTGTGTGAGCAGCTTTCATATGCATTGAGAAAATGGATTACAGAAATTGGGCCTCTATTCAGGAAATAGCCTTCATCAGAACAGCCCCTAAGCACATTACCTAAGAACATGTGCTTACAGTCCTACTGATAGGGTTGGACACATATTTCCAAGCTCTCCTGATTTATGATTACAATTCCTTTCTTATGTTGGGGGTCATGAGGGTCATAGAGGGGAAAAGAAGAGGCTTGGGCTTGCAGTCATCAGTTTTACTCTGTCATAAATTGTGAACTGGTACCAACTGAGGCATTTGCTAGTCTGGGTATTGCTGACTCCTTTCTGCTACAAAAAAGGCCACGTTTAACATATTTCCATTTAGAGTGGTACATATTTTACACGGGAACTAAGGCTTAATGAAGTAATCTGCATGCATTGCTCTCTATGCTGGTATCCCAACAGATTTGCAACAAAATCTAAATCATGTAAAACAATTATACAATATTGCACAGAAAGAGATTTGCAGTAGTACTTACTTCTGAGCTATGATACTCGGATTAACAGTCACAAGGTTTGTTTTATTGCCAACATCTTTGCTAATGCTTCCCATGGTTGGAGGGAGGTTACACCTGAAATTGAGAAACATTTACTTAAACAGATGTGCACCAGAAATGCTTTACAGTTATTATTTGCAAATTCCTCTCTTGTGCAATGATACTTTCATGTCAGCTCCCAGGGATCTCTAAGCACTTTAAAAATATTAAATAAGGCTTACAGCACTTCTAGTAAAAATATTTAATCTGCTGTACAGATGGTTAAAATAGGGCACAGAGGGCTCATTTTCATAAATCATCTCACAAATCAGGAGCAAAGTTAAAATCCCGGAAGGAGTCAGTCTATGAACGCCCTATGTTAGCTGCTAGGAAATACTGCCCCTCTTGCCTAAACAATGTGTTTCTTCTGAAAGTCTTCTATTATTTTATGTTTTAAAATAGTCTGATTGGTACCAGTGCCTCAGCTTGCACAGTAATATTGACAGCTGTTTCATGAGACAACAGCAGCATAACTTGCCAACTGCAGAAACAGTGGTTTCTGTAAAAGCTAAAGGCGGCATTTTTTTAAAGTCATTCACTTGGTAAGTTTAGCATCTTAGCACGCAAATTTTTATTAAGACAGTTATCTAACTGCAAAGACTTTTTTTTTTTTTAAAAGCCCAAATATTAGTCAAAAGCAGGCAAGGAAACAAAATCCAGTAGACTGTGTGATTGGACATCACTGAGAGAAGAACCTTCACTTGGTTACTCTGTTCCTTTGCAGGAACTACCAAGTGTGAAACTCACGTACTGAGAGTGGGCCAAATTATGCTCTGAGTGTTTCCTCCACAATCTATAGAGGGAGCTGAAAAAAACCTACTTAAATTAGAAGCCTAATTTTTTAGATGGCTAACAGAAGGTGAGAGAAATACCAGGGCGGTTAAATAATTGCATTAGTGAGCCAACCTAAGGCTAAATAAACTCTTTGTCAAACTAGAGGTAAACATGTGACATATCAGTCTTTCTTCTTTCATTTTTGGGGTTTTCTTTATTCTCTTCTCCCAATGAAGAGAAAGGAAAAGAAAGGAAAATAAAAGAAGAAGAGAGGAGAGCAGCAAAAAGAGCAGAGAAGAGCAGAAAGTAGAGCAGAGAGAAGAGCAGAGAAGAGAAAAAACAGAAGAAGAGAAAAGAGAAAGAGAAAGAGAAAGAGAAAGAGAAAGAGAAAGAGAAAGAGAAAGAGAAAGAGAAAGAGAAAGAGAAAGAGAAAGAGAAAGAGAAAGAGAAAGAGAAAGAGAAAGA
>Ga0065711_1028025_pt1 | contig 44232 bp, 21 predicted proteins | sample Hoacrofraction12_FD_59098 | JGI IMG/M metagenome (GOLD analysis project Ga0065711, IMG submission 59098) | Hoatzin crop microbial communities from Cojedes, Venezuela - Epithelial fraction 12 v2 (version 2) | ecosystem: Host-associated > Birds > Digestive system > Esophagus > Crop | place... | reverse complement strand
GGGCTGCAAGTGCACGTTGCTGGCTCATGTTGAGCTCCTCATGCACCAGTATCGCCAAGTCCTTCTCCTCGGGGCTGCTCTCGAGCCACTCTCTGCCCAGCCTGTACTTGTGTTTGGGATTGCCCCAACCCACATGCAGGACCTTGCACCTGGCCTTGTTGAACTTCATGCGGTTCACAGAGGCCCACCTCTCCAGCCTGTCAAGGTCCCTCTGAATGGTCTCCCTTCCCTCCAGCATGTCAGCCACACCACACAGCTTGGTGTCATCGGCAAACTTGCTGAGGGTGCACTCAGTCCATGTCGCCAACAAATATATTAAATAACACCGGCCCCAGTACCAACACCTTAGGCACACCACTCATCACTGGTCTCCACCTGGATGTCGAGCCATTGACTGTAACTCTTTGTGTGTGTCCATCGAGCCAATTCCTTATCCAACGAGTGGTCCATCTGTCAAATCCATGTCCTTCCAATTTAGAGACAAGGACATCATACGGGACAGTGTCAAATGCCTTGTAGAAGTCTAGGTAGATGACGTCAGTTACCCATCTGTTGTCCACCAATGCTTTAACTCTGCCACAGAAGGATACCAAGTTGGTCAGGCACGATTTGCCCTTGGTGAAGCCATGTTGGCTGTCCCCAGTCACCTCCTTGTTATCCATGTGCCTTAGCATGGTTTCGAGGAGGATCTGCTCCGTCATCTTGCCAGGCACAGATGTGAGGATGACGGGCCTGTAGTTCCCTGGGTCTCCCTTTTTTACCTTTTTAAAAATGCAGGTGATGTTGCCCCTTCTCTTGCTGGCAGGGACCTCTCCAGACCACCACGACCTCTCAAAAATCTGTGATTCTGTGATTCTGTAATATGATGGAGAGTGGTTTGGCAACTTTGTCCGCCAGTTCCCTCAGGACCTGCGGATGCATCTCATCAGGCCCCATGGACTAGTGCACCTTCAGGTTCCTTAGGCAGTCTCGAACCTGGTCTTTCCTACAGTGAATGATTCTTCATTTTCCCTGTCCACGCCTTTGCCTTCTGCAACTTGGGCGGTGTGGCTAGAGCACTTGCTGTTGAAGAGTGAGGCAAAAATAGTTCTCTTTCCATAAAAATAAAAAAATAAAAATATATAAAATATATAAAAATAAAAAAAATAGTTCTCTTTCCATAAATCCTGTTCCATTTAAACAGATTTTTTTCCAGAGAACTTCTCAGCACTCTGAAAGGTGAGATCTAGCAGATAAAACAACTTTAAATGACAAATCCAGAACTACACACAATACCAACAGAAACACACCCAGAAAGTAGTAAAACTACTGAAAATTTTGCAAAAACATATCCTTCAGAGTATAACTTAGTATTTCATTTTTTCATTTCATAAATTATAGGGTTAAGCAAGATTTGGTTGAATTAATCTGTATGTATTGTATAAGGATCAACTATTTTACATATCGAAACTGAATTAAGGGAAGAAATTATCTTTTTTTTATATATTCTTACAGCTAAATACCAGTAATATCCAGATTGAACTTGGATGTAAAGTAAATTTTCAACTATTTTGTATACATGAGCATTTATAAGCAAAAAACCCCCAGTATTTACTTTTTATGTATGATTTTGATTTTATTTTTTATTGTTAAATGCTGATTAACTGTGGTAATTTCTGAATGGAACTACCTGAACCTATGAAACCTTCATAAATGTATACAAGCTTCTTTTGTGTTTTTTGCAAATTTTTTGTATAAAAGAAGTAACATATCAGACTACAGTATTTTCAAGTTGCTCTGGTTCCTTTTGAAGGCAAATATGATTGGCTAGGGAAAGACACATGGGACAAGTCACATGACAATTCTTTCTTGCTCTTATTTTGTCATTTTTTTGGCCATTGAAAGGCCTGCACCTGGAATTTCATTTCACATCTCTGGCTTCTTGGACTCAATCTGTTACCCTCATTTTTCCTAAAAATGTATGTCTCAAGACTATTTTCTGAAGTGGTACTATATCACTATTTTGTGTAGAAAAATTCAAGTGTTACTTCAAGGGACTTATTCTTGGCAACCATTCTTCAACATGAGCTAATTTTGTAGTGTAGAAAAGGACACAGACAGAGAGAGGATATGTTTATTTGAGCTTTGCTACTCAGCTAGAATAATCAGATTTCTTTTTACCCTGGTCCCTCATTTTGCAGGACATTGGCTTAAGATAGCACATCATTACTTTCAGTTCCTTCACTTAGTAAAAGCCTTCTGTGTTTTTATTTAACCTCATTAATATAAAGGTCAGTCAGTAATGTTTTCTGTTCAACTGCCTGACAAAGGAAAAAGAAAAAAAGCTTTGTATTTTTATTTCCCAAAAAGTGGAGTGTAGAACACTGTCTAATCAGAATAACGGTACTTTTACATCCCCATTGCAGTGGTACAAGTAGCTGTAGAATGTTGAGGTAATAGAATGATGACGTCTTCTATCTTGAGGAAAAAAAAAAAACAGCCAAATTATTCCTGACTGGAAATTTCCATATTTTAGGATGGATGAAAAATTTAATGTGAATTTATTAAATTCAATCACGGTTCTAAAGAACTTAGATAAAACACTGTCAGATCATTTTGCCATTTAATGTCCATGTCCTATCTTGTGTGTATTTAAGGACGGGGTATTTCTAAGACATCTAGGACAGCTGAATATTTGCGGCAGCTTGTGCGCTTACTTTTCTTTATTTTTTATTTATTTTCCTGTTCTCTTCTGAACTTCGTCCAACTGCTTCTAAGTTAACATAGAAGCATAGTTAACATAGAAGCGTAGTTAACATAGAAGTTAACATCAGCAGTGACAACAACTTTTCAGGGAATCATAGAACTTTTGGGGTTGGAAGGGACCTTTAAAGGCTGTCTAGTCCAACCCACCTTCAATTAGCAGGGAAATCTTCAACAAGATTAGGCTGCTCAAAGCCTCATCCAGCCTGACCTTGAATGTTTCCGGAGATGTGACATCTACCACCTCTCTGGGCAACCTGTGCCAGTGTTTCACCACCTTCATTGTGAAAAATTTCTTCCTTACATCCAGTCCGGATCTACCCTCTTTTAGTTTAAAATCAGTGCCCCTTGTCCTATGACTACCTTCCCTGCTGAAAAGTTTGTCCCTATCTTTCTTACAAGCCCCCTTCAGGTACTGAAAGACTGCAATAATGTCTCCCTGGAACCTTCTCTGCTCTAGGCTGAACAGCCCCAACTCTCTCAGCCTGTCAGAGGTGCTCCAACCCTCTGGTCATTTTTGTCACCCTCCTTTGGACCTGCTCCAACAGGTCCATGTCTTTCCTTTGCTGAGGGCTCCAGAGCTAGATGCGGGATTCCAGGTGGGGTCTCACCAGAGAGGAGTAGAGGGGCAGAATCACCTCCCTAGACCTTCTGGCCAAGCTTCTTTTGATGCAACCCAGGATACGGCCGGCCTTCGGGGATGCAAGTGCACATTACTGGCTCATGTCCAGCTTTTCATCCACCACTATCCGCAAGTCCTTCTTGGCAGGGCTGCTCTCAATCCCTTCATCTTCCAGCCTATATGGATGCTGGGGGCTGCTCCGACCCAGGTGCAGATTCTTGCACTTGGCCTTGTTGAACCTCATGAGTTTCACGTGGGCTTACTTCTCAAGCTTATCCAGGTCCTGCTGGATGGCATCCCTTCCCTCAGGTGTGTCAAGTGCACCAATCAGCTTGGTGTCATCTGCAAACTTGCTGAGGGTGCACTCAATCCCATTGTCTATGTCATTGATGCAGATATTAAACAGTACTGGTCCCACTATGGACCCCTGAGGGACACCGCTTGTCACTGATCTCCATCTGGACATTGAACTGTTGACCACTACCCTCTGGATGTGACTATCCAACCAATTCCTCATCCATCAAACACTCCGCCCATAAAATGCATATCTCTCCAATTTAGAAAGAAGGTTGTTTTGGGGCACCATGTTGAAGGCCTTATAGAAGTCGAGATAGATGACATCTGTAGCTCTTCCCTCGTCCACTGATGTAGTCAGTCCATCATAGAAGGCCACTAGGTTGGTCAGGCAACCACCTTGTAATCCAGTTAAGATTTCTGAGAAACAATAAACAATCTCACAGCTGTGTGACTTTGAATGATTCAATTTTTTCTTTTGAGATCAGAGCTAGTTAAAAGTTATAAGAAATTACTCATTATAACTCTTCCTTCAAACTTATGAGCCAGAACCTTCCCGTGATTAAAACCCCCCTGTGGATTTGTTTTATTTATTGAGATTTCTAGCCCTCAGTACTTCAAGTTGTTATAAGCAGCTTCCTTGAGTTATGAACTTCTAGTGTGTTCATACAAGCATGCAACAATCAAGCACTTCATTGCTGTTTACAACATATTAGGGCATCTAGTCTTGTGAATAAGAAGGAATTTCACTCTAATGGCTAGGATGATGTATTTGCATGTTACATTGAAATCATGATCTGCTAGATAAATACTGTCTGTTCAAGGGAATTTGATTTGTGTTGTGCTGTTCTATAGATTCCATTAATTTACATGAGCAGTAGGATTAGGCCCAGAGTATTTCAGTACCATAAAAGTAAGAATATAGTGGGATAATATATGTGTTTTAAATTTCAAGTCAAAAGTAATTTCTTGTGTGAAGCAAAGGAGTATTTAAAAGATCTCACAAGATTCTCAGGTCCCATACTACTTCTTGTTATCACATACTTATATTTTTCTTTCTACAGTAGACAAAAGGCAACTACAGATCTTTTTGTTTCAGAAATCCTTGCATGTTGGGAGTGTCATATTACCAACAGAATGAAGCTGAACACTGAAGTTCCTAATCTGTTGAGCTTTGCTGTCAAAACAGAGAAATAAGATGATATAGTTTTAGGTATTCTAACATTGGAAGAAGGAAAAAGCCCTATTGTATGATTTGTTAAAAGCTGCATTAACTAGGGACTTTAAAGTTCCATTTTTATTGACTGTGAATGAACATTGGAGCAAAGGGTCATATAGTGTCTCACACACTATATAAGCAACAAGTTTTTAACTCATGTCATACATTTTTAAATTCATATCCTGGTACTGACTAATCTTAAAAGACTTTCAGAGATGATAATTTTATTTGAGTATTTTCTGCTTCATCTGTTGTTATGGAAGACTGTTCCAAGATCTAAATTATTAGAAATGTTCTTCTGATTTCTTGCTTAAAACTATTCACATCCAGTTTATGTCTTTGCCTTCTTATGCCAATGTTACTTGTTAGCTTTGAAACATTTTTTGTCACCAGGACTATATACTGCTGCATCATGAGCTAAGAGATGGTAGTCATCTCTTTTTTAAGATGTCAGTTTTCTTGTCTGCACAAGCCAATTTCTTGTATTCCTTTTTTACGCCGTAGGCTCTTTGTTCCCCTTGCTGTTGGTACCACCCCACTTCCCTCTATGAATCCCTTCTTTGTTTCTGTTCTACAACAAGTTAAACACAGACTTCTAGAGGAGGTTTACTAGGATATTGTATGGCAGTACAGGTACAAATAATTATTTTCTACCTCTGCAGGATATACCTCTCTTGATATGCTGGTGATCTCACCAATAAAGGTGATCATGGTGTTGCATTGCTAAATATTATTTGCAGAGGAATCACATTTCTCTGACAAAAAGTCTCTTTTTGAAAGCACCTGGGAGGAACCTTTAACAAGCTTAGATGTGCATTCAGAAATAATACTAGAAAACCAACATTTTTAGATTAAGCTGCACTTTTACACCACCATTGTCGTCATTCTCAAAATAGTTTTGAAGTTTTTAACTTGTTTACAAAGAAAATTTTCACTATTAATACGCATATTCAGAATAGCACCTCCAAAAATTGTTGTTGAGTATCTTGGTAGTTCTCATTCAAACATTTTAACACCTACTTCTTCAGTTAAAAAAAGGAGAAACTTTGTGCCTTAATGCAATGAGTAAGTATTTTTAGAACATTTTTCAGTGTTGTTCCAGTTCATCTGACTTCCTTATCTGGCAGATTATCTAATAGGTCTTACTGGGATGCACTTCTGGCTGATTGTGTTGTGGCCTCATCCTGGCATCACTGTTGTCTGTAACAGTTTCTTTTAGTGACCTTGGCAGTGGAAATCTGTGCAGAGATTCTGCTGACATTGAAGTAATTCTTTTTCTTTACTTATCCATTTCTTGAGCCACTGAATTTTCATCTTTATGTATTGTGTCTACAGGTTTCTGAGCTGTTACGGGTGCAGCCAATAAATCTTGACAATCATCCCAGTGCTTTTGTCTAATCGGCATGACTGTGGCCTTTCTGTCAGGCAGAGAAACTATTTTTTATTCCAGTCACAGAATTGCAAGTGGTCTGATTCTTTAGCTGTTCATCTAGAAAATTATGCTTCTATGTTAGATACAAAACAATGTTTATATCACTTTTTTCAGTCACTCATATTTGTTAATTCGATATTGGCATAGGTCCAAGTAACTGTGATATTGTTGATTTTTTTTGTTATAATGTGTTTGTTTAATGAAGTATTTCTCAATTATGACAGCAATAAGTAAGGATCTCTATTGACTTATTTAACTTTCCTCAACAGATTTTTTACTCTTTGAATGATGCTTCTACCTAATTCTCCTTAAAGAATGAACACAAACCCTTGTTAGAAAGCTCCCAGTCTTCTGAAACGAATAAAAAGAGTTCTTGCCCAATAATTAGTAGCTCTGATTCTGCACACTGTAGTCTTCAGAAGAGTTAGTCGTGTTCCTGTTTCTAGAAATGAGTATTTTTGCAGTATGCAATGGTTAGCTGATGATTAAATGTGTCAAATTCAAAATACATTGTCTCAGCCTCTGTTGTGTGTACTAATCAACTGTTTAGCATTGGTTCATTTTCTTAGGGTAGTGTTTATATTTTTTTGTAAATCGGTCAATTCAAAGAGTCTCTTTGGCTTACCAGTACTGAGGTGAATGTTACTGAATATTGTTTTGTACATTTGTAGTTCTAGTGGATGTATGTGGTCACCTTAATATATCTTTTGTAATATTGATGGCTATGACCAATGCTGATTTGTTTACTGTCTGCTGAGAAACGCAGAGTACGTAATTCTTTCATCTCAGATATCGCATCTGGGCTTCTTTGGAGTTCAGGTCCAAAAGTAAGACCATACTTCCTTCAGCTTTGATAGAAATTTTGTCTTAACTTTTTTGTAAATAAACTTTTAGCTGGCCCATCAGACTATCTATGCCTTTGATCTATCTTCTCTTTCTCTCTTAATATATGATATCAAAGATCCTGCAGTCTTTAATATCACACTGCTCTCATGTGGTAGAGAAATACTACTATGCATAGTCCTTTCCATGTGAGAAACAGAAATACAAAGATTTCTGTGAGAGGTAGCTGTCATCTGTGTCATCTGTATTGTTAATTCTAGCCAATGTATGCATTGCTAGACATGAACCAGGTGAAAAATCAAGAACTTGAATCAAGCCTCTGAACACCTGGACTTCTATCTGTTTTTTCCCTTTCTCTCTTCCATTCTTTCTCTGTACTCTCACTACAAGGAAGATGTTGAGTTGCTGGAGTGTGTCCAAAGTAAGGCTACGAGGCTGGTGAAGGGGCTAGAGCACAAGTCTTACGAGGACCAGCTGGGGGAACTGCAGTTGTTCAGTCTGGAGAAAAGCAGGCTGAGAGGAGACCTTATGACTCTCTACAACTGGCTGAAAGGAGGTTGTAGTGAGGTGGACGTCAGTCTCTTCTTCCAAGTAACAGGCAATAGGACAAGGTGAAACGGCCTCAAGTTGTGCCAGGGGAGGTTTAAATTGGATATTAGGAAAATTTTCCTTACTGAAAAAGTTGTGAAGCATTGGAACAGGCTGCACACGGAAGTGGTTGAGGTACCATCCCTGGAGGTATTTAAAAGATGTATAGATGCAGAGCTTAGGGAGATGATTTAGTGGTCGAATTGACAGTGTTAGGTTAATGGTTGGACTCGATGATCTTGACAGTCTCCTTCAACCTAAATGATTCTATGATTCCACATATACCTTTACCTTATATATACACTAAGAAGTTAGAACAAACCTCACCTCACTAACGCTAACTGATGCTATGTATACAATAAATGTAGGTATGTTATCTTAAAAATGATCATGACAAATTGAGGAATTGAGAAGTTGAACTATTTGAGTCCAATATTAAAAGAAACCAAACTTAAAAATATGAAAATCTGTAATGGCAAGGTATGTAATAGTAATAAAGGGTTCATGCAAGGGTCACCTGCTTGTTGTGAGTGTTGTATAATGGTTGTGATTGCTAAATAGATTAAAGGGTTTTTTTTCTTTAAAATATTAATTCATATTATGCAGAGATATTCCTTTAAGATCTTGTAAGTAGCATATTCTTTTGGTCAACAGGACAAGGTTGACAAAAAGTTCAGCCACCACATACAAGATGCCACAAGTGTCTGACATCCCTATGAAAAGTTCCAGAATTTGATAGCCTCTTATGATCTGCCTCTATAATGCCCAATAATGTAATTTACATTGTATCTTGCAGGTGTTTTATTGGCTAGTTTTGAAATTTAGAAAAAATAATTACCACATTATTTTAATTCCTGCAAATCTTTGAAATCATAGAATCATAGGTTGGAAAAGACCTTTAAGACCATCAAGTCCAACCATCCACTCAAAACCACCACGCCTACTAAACCATATCCCAAAGTGCCACACCTAAAAATTTTTTGAACACCTCCAGGAATGGTGACTCAACCACCTCCCTGGGCAGCCTGTTCTGATGCCTGACCACTCTCTCAGTAAAGAAATTTTTCCACATATCTAATCTAAACCTCCCCTGACACAACTTAAGGCCATTGCCTCTCATCATATCACTAGTTACTTGGGAGAAGAGACCAACACCTGCCTCATTACAACCTCCTTTCAAGTAGTTGTAGAGAACGATAAACTCTCCCCTCAGCCTCCTCTTCTCCAGACTAAACAGCCCCAGTTCCCTCATCTGCTTCTCATAAGACTTGTTCTCTAGAACCCTTACCAGCCTCTTTGCCCTTCTCTGGACACACTCCAGCACCTCAATGTCCTTCTTGTAGTTGGCCCAAAACTGAACACAGTACTCGAGGTGCGGCCTCACCAGTACCAAGTACAGGGGCACGATCACCGCGCTGCTCCTGCTGGCCACACCATTCCTGACACAAGCCAGGATGCCTTTGGTCTTCTTGGCCACCTGGGCACATTGCTGGCTCATGTTCAGCCGGATGTCAAACAACACCCCAAGATCCTTTTCTGCCAGGCAGCTTTCCAGCCAGTCTTCCCCAAGCCTGTAGCACTGCATGGGGTTGTTGTGACCCAGGTGCAGGACCCAGCATTTGGTCCTGTTAAACCTCTTACAACTGACCTTGACCCATCGATCCAGCCTGTCCAGATTCCTCTGCAGAGCCTTCCTACCCTCCAGCAGATCAGTACTCCTACCCAACTTGGTGTCATCTTCCAAATTCCTGAGGGAGCACTCAATCCACTCATCCAGATCATTGATAAAGATATTGAACAAGACCGGACCCAAAACTGAGCCCTGTGGGACACCACTCATGACCAGCCACCAGCTGGATTTAACTCCATTCACCACTCTCTGTGTTCAGCCACTTAGCCAGTTCTTTATCCAGTGAAGAGTACACCAATCTAAACCACGGGCATCTAGTTTCTCCATGAGGATGCTGTGGGGAACAGTGTCAATGGTCTTACTAAAGTCCAGGTAGACAACATCCACAGCCTTTCCCTCATGCACTAGGCGGGTCACCCGGTCATAGAAGGACATCAGGTTGGTCAAGCAGGACCTGCCTGTCATGCACCCATGCTGGCTGGGCCTGGTCCCCTGGCTGTCCTTCACATGCCCAGTGAGCTCACTCAAGATGAACCCGTCCATCTTGCCCGGCACTGAGGTCAGGCTGACAGACCTGTAGTTCCCAGGATCCTCCTTCCAACCCTTCTTGTTTATTGGTGTTACATTGGTGATGTATCTTTACATGCAGAATGCCACTAGCACAGCCAATGTTTTTGTTTTGTTTGGGAAAGCCAACAACTTGTCTTTGTGTAATTTGTGTTCAATGAGTAGATATTTTAAATTTGCACACTTTTTTATCATGTCAAGCCCAAATGCCTAGGTGTCTTTATTTTTTTCTTTGTAAAGCCTGTTTATTTCATGAAGGCCCTTGGGCCAAGTAAGAGCAACAGCTACTATAATTTAACACTGTAATCCATCAAGAATCTCTGAAATTACTTTCTGATATGCTCAAGGATAATTCTAAAGAACAGTTGCTTAAGTTTACTGTACTCAAATGCTTCACTGACAAGTCACTATATCCAGCCCCAATTTAGCAAAGGACTTCAGGAAGCCTACATTTAAGCATATGCCTAAATCTGGACAATCTTTAGGCTTGGGTAGTTACCTAAAGGTAAGCAGGTTTAAAAGTTGTCCTCTATCTTTTCATGTATTGAACTAAGTAAAAATGAAATATTTATTTATTTTAGAGAACTAAACTGCTATGTTTTCAACTTCTTTCATGAATTAAAAACTAGTTTTCTACTTTTGCACAAATTTTGTGGTAGATATGTATCAATTCAAAGCTTGTCTATTTGATCAATATCACACTAATATAACTTAAGTAGGCTCAACTTATTCACTAACTCCCAGTTTTCACTTGTTTTCATATTCTGTTTCAGTAAGTTGAGTTTTTGTTGAAATTAAACCTTAAAGGTTAGTGATTTGTCTGTCTTCCTGTGCTGTTCTTCCTCTAGATATCATTGTCCCTAAAAAATCACCTCAGAATCATCTGAAATGAAATTATTTTCTGTGTATAAATACATATAATTTTCTTTAACTATTCCGAGAACTGAATTCATTCAGATAAGTTTCTTGGTCCAACTCTGCTTGTCAATTCGGTTTACAGGTTGTAAAAGGAAGTGATACTAGTTCTGAAAACATTTGCAGTGAGTATGAGTTCCACTCCTTGGATTTTAAATTTTAAACATAATATAAAATTTCCAGTTGATTTTTACTGCATTTCCACTAGTTAAACTTGTGGTAGTACAACCATTGCTAAAAGGGCTTTTTAAATTAAAAATGCAGCAATACTTAAGGATAATTTTTTGAAAGGGACAATTATTTATTGATAGGAAGAGAGGTCTGTGATTTTTTTGTGTTATCTTGTGTTCTTTTATCTAGATATGGAAGTTAAGCACCACATATTATCTCCACTAACAAGAGGTACCTGGGGAAAGCCAAGATGGTCTTTAGTATCTTGATTCTTCCGCAAAATCTCATCTCCTCACTCTAGCTGATTTAGGAACTCAATAGAAGTCAGAACCGAGGCGTAGATGTCTTTACAGCACGCTTTTCCAACTATGGAGAAACTCATATCTCTTGACCCTGAGCTAGCTTGAGATCTTTGAAAGAACAGTGTCTGTCTTCCATGCTGTATGTTGTTGGCAGCTATGACTAATTATCACTAGATTATTTGCTCTTTATTTATTCATTTATTCAGCAATCTGCAGGCATTTAAAAGCACCTACATTCTCTGTTCATTTATTTTCTCATTTAATTTAGAATCAAGCATAAAGACATTTAGGTTGTGAGATGCCTGTTGAAGTAAATAAACATCTAAGCAAAAGAGTGGAATTTAGGAAACTTCAAATTTAAGATTATTTTCTTTGTGGATCTAGCACTTCATTACCCTACAATTACATTTTTCATATTTGTATTGTCTGCCTATTATTTCCTCTTTAGCTAAAAATAAACCCTCCTAAACTTTAATGTTTGCTAGAAATTACATTATATTAATAAAAATGTGATATTTTTATTCTGTTACTCTAAGGAAAATATTTAAAACTACTTTCAAAACTTCCATTTATGATTACTGAATGAAGACTACAGGATTCCTTAACCCCTCTTGTCTTTCTAAAGTTTTAATTTTTTTTTTCCAAAGAGGTTTTGCTGCAATTCAGTGTTTATTTAACTAGTGTAATCTGATGCAAAAAAGCTTTATCTACAACTTCATACAGTACAGAAAAGACTTCATCTAAACAGACCAAATTCTTCTCTGTTTTAAGAATAAGACTTCTATTCAAACAAATGAAGTTAGGTGCATGGTCAGGCAGGTTGGGTTTAGTCTTGTATTCTGCTGTGATATTTCCAATCTGATTTAAGAGGGTTTTGCAAGCGTATGGACATACAGTCTAATTGAGAAACTTTCATTAAAAATATGCTAGTCATTCATAATCAAATCAGGTAGCATTACTGTTAGCAAAATTAATTCTGCTCTTAGAGAGCAATTCTCAAGACAGACATTTTCTGTTTCTTATAAAAAACGCATGAAGTAATAAATACCACAAATATTCAAGTACACATATTCAAGTACAAAATATCTTTCGAAATCGAGATATCCAGTGCCCTCAATTATTCTTGCTCTGAAGACTTGTCTAGATTATGTCAAATTCACATTGTTTACATGATTCTAGATAAACAGCTGTCTGACATTAGTGTTTCCTCAAATAGATTTGTAGAGGAGAATTTAGCTTTGGTGAGACAAAATGTTTTGGTCTGTGCTACGCAGTCTAAAATGGACTTTCGATTAATATTTTTTTTAGGGTGATAGGATCTGCCAAGCAATTGAGAATGCCATCAAAAGGAATAAATTCACTGCAAAGCTGTAAAAATAAATAAGAAAATGCTTTTGATCAACATTTTATAAATATTGCTTCAGAGTTCATTAGAGATGCAGAAAGGTTATTTGAATATTTTGATGTCGGAAGATTAATATCTAATATCCAGCAATTTGTGTTAAGAAAGATTGCTTGAGTCATGAGTAAGACATTGAGAACAGATTTTCCAAATATTTTCTGAGAATTCACAGTCAAAAGAACTGATGTCTGTGGCACATCCATTATTAAAAATTTGTACTATCATGACAGAAGCAGGCAGCGTGAAGTGTGTTATTCTCGTCACATATCAATCCCCTAGATGAGACTGAGAAGCCAGAAGATGTTGTGTAACAGGACTTACAAACATTATTTGCCAGATGTTATCTGATAGTTGAAGCTCAAGGGACAATGTTATCAAATCTGCTGGTTGCAGTATGCGGGTTAATAAAAGATTGTATGATATCACTTCTCGTTTTTGCTTGATGTTTTCTTTTCTTTTCTTTCCTGTAGCTCATTTCTCAACTCTACACGAAAATTAATATTAACAGAGAAGGTAGAAAATTATTATTAAAAATATTTTGTTCTTTAATGCTGATTTCATTATCTGAATTAAACAGTTGGTTATTAACTGTTACCAACTACAAAGTCCACACCAAAATTACACAAAAGAAGTTTATAGATTGCTTTCTTTTAAATAAAATGCAAACGGTCTTAGTAGTTTAAATCTCAGATTTGGGTAACTTGAATCTCTGTAACTGTTTGTGATCTCCCCACAAGAATAATTTGTAGCGTTGATATAATTGTTTGTATTCCAGAATATTGCATATCGGTGATGTTCCAATATACATTTAGATCAACGATTTACCATGTGCTGTTAAATGAAAAGGTGGTTTTTTTTTTTTTTCCATCACTAGGTCTTTAAATGATTCTTTCAAATGAAGCTGGGAAAAATCCTGCTGTTTGGCAGTCAAAAACTTGATCTGGTCAAATGAAATTTAATTATTGCCTGCTTGTTGGATAAGCTGCTGACCCATACTTAAAAATCCTGAGTACTGTAACTGATCAGCATGTTTGACCTCCTGCTGAAAGTGAAAACTGTCCCGATACCTCATTTCTTCTAATACTGCTACACCAATGACAGAACTGGACAATCTCTAATCAGTACCCACTTCACTGTTCTTTTCCCAGTCTCTTCAGCCAGTTGATAGCAATATCAGATATTGCATAAAGTAGACATAAGGACTTATGAACACTGCCTTTCCAAAGTGTGATTAACGAATCATAATGGCTTTTTCACAGTGAATGTGATGCAAAAGACCAGTTATCATTCTCTGTATGAATCTGAGCCTGACAATCAAAGTAGCACTTTTAATAAATCAATTGCTAAATTCAGGTCAGATTGTGGGCCTAAACCTGCTTGTATTAAAATCAGTATTAGAACTATGAGTAATCTAGCGGAAATAGAATTGTTGCTTCAGACTGGTAGTTTTTTAATAGAGGACAAAATGTGCAAATCTGTTAAATTCCTTGGAAAATATTTATTCCCAAGTTATGACAATAGAATTAAAAATTTACTAATCTATACTGAATATAATCACTGTCTAGGGGTAGCTGGATATGCAGTTTCTGGGGTGTGAAAAAGTCATCAGTAACTGAGTTTTTGTAGACACTAATCTAAATCTATTCAAACTCTAGATTACAGATCCCCTGTTATCCACACAGCCATTTGTTTACTGGTGTTCATGACAAATTTGAGAATCAGTTAGTGAACACAGAGCATGAGGCTGATATGATACTCGAAGAGGACTGAGGATCTATTAGAATGATCTTATTGTTTAAATAAAAAGTTAAAAAGACTGAAGATAGGGCCCTTTGATTTAGAATTTACCAACCTAGTTATTTTTTCATGTGGGCATATAGCGAAATATATCTTCCTGCTGAGCAACGATCTTTATTCATTAAAGTGGAAACCATCTGGGACTAGGTTTGGTATCAATTATGTTTGTTTCGGTTAAATACATAGTAAAACATACAGTAGGGCTTTCCTTATCAAAATAATAAAAGTCTTAGCTGACCTAGTGTCTTGTTTCTAACAGATTATGTCTACACTAGGTCAATATTAGTAATTTATCATGGTTAGGACTGTTCTTTGGCACTTTTAATTGCATGAAATTGGACAAAGACCATCTATTTGAACAAAAGGAAATGTCACTCATGTTGTAACCAACAGAAAGCAGATGATCTGTAAGGTCAAATTCTAGCTGTAAAGCCATACTTAACCAAAAATGTATCAAAATATTTTCCTTCCATAATCTCAGAAGTTGAATTTCATAATACTGGAAAGAGTGGAAGGGTTATTGCTCCCTTACCATGTATTAATTATATCCCTTAAATATCTGAATGCTAGTTTGTATAATAAAATGTAAAATTCCTAAGTTTGTGGGTAATTTGAGTAAGAATTCACAGTTTAACTCACAAAGTTATCTTCTTTCTGACAACTGGACCATACTGAAACTGTTTCTCAGAGAAAACTTCTACCCTGTGCTACCCTAAGATGAAGAAGCAAAAGAAAGCAGAAGAATATCTCCAAGGCAGCTCCACTGTATACTCTGTAGCTAAAGCTGATGGAAACCCATCTTCTCATCCTGTAAAGAGGGCTTTGTACATTTGGGAATACTGGAGTCAACAGTTCAGTGCTCTGAAAGGACAATTTCTAGGCAAGAAATCTCCTAAAAGTAGCAGAAAGAGAAGGAAATTTCTAGGGTCACTGAAAGCTATATTGCTACAGATCCTGAAAGGACAGGACAGGGGACTTATTTTTCCTGCAGTTGATTCTTGGTCTTGGTGTTGATATGCCTTCCTCAGCAATTCATTGACCTATGTGACATTTAGAGTTCCTCTTCTTGCTCACTGAAAGTGTAGGTCTGTTTCATTGTCTGTGGTGGGCATGTATAATTACGATTAGAGCTAACAGTTTGATTTAAAGAATGAATTTACATCTTTCTTTGATTTGGTAGGGTTTTTGTTTGTTTGTTTGTTTTTCCTTTAGAAAGGGAGCATTCAGGCTCTGGTAGGAATGAAAACCTAGAATTCTCCCTGTGGTGCTAAACACCAACAGATTTCTAGTCTGGATATAGAATACCTTTTAAAACATCCTGTGGCAAGGGCTTTTGCAATCATGCAAAGACTTTGTTGTAGGAGAACACTGCAGCATAATTCATCCAACAACTTTCAAAAATCTAGCAGTTGCACAGTAAACTAATGGATTTTTTTTTGTCTATGGCTATTTCACTTATTTCCACTCTGTGGCTCATATTTCAGTAGTTTTTTATCTGAAATATTATATGGCCAGATGATTAAGCAATCAGGTTTTCTTTATAAACACCATGCAACTTCCTTCCAGTGCTCTCTGACCTGGTGATTCATTTTAGTGAAAGTCCACCTGGTCCTATGTTATATTGTAAGAGAAAAATATTCTGAGACAGTGCAAGAAATCTCTTGTTAAAGTGGATGGTAAATGATTCACATGTGGAAACTAGAGGAGATATTTGAGCTTCTCATGCGAGACATAGTTATGTTCAAAAAGATGCCAATAGCATACATGCCTTAGCTTACTTGGCCAACTACAGAAAAGGAATGTTGCTAGGTGTAAACACTATGCTGATATTTCTGTTTGTATTGGAAATGTCATACATTCATGTGTGTTCAACTACAGCCAATTCAGTACTATTTGAAGTGGCACAAGTAATACATCTAGCTGACTATAAAAGCTGAAAAGACTTAGCTCTTGAAAAGATTTGGGAACACTGCAGTGAATGTATTTGTTCTGTCGAATGTTCTGAGATAAAAGTGGGGTCCTGAGCTCATCCAGTCTTGTTTGTTTCACACGTTTCTGGGCTACCAACAGATAAAGGTCTATGCAGACACTGAAATATTTGTCATAGGATCGATTTTCCCCTGTGTTTCCACACACAGCGTGCTATATAAAGTGAATATGATAGCTAATTGGAGCACTCAGCTGCTAGTCTAAATATTTAACATAACAAAAATGATCTGCTAAATAATCCCGCACATATCATCAAAGCTCCCAGACTTCCTCTTTCCACTCAGCAGCCTGAGTATGACATTGTTACCCATTCTTGCTCATCTGTCTCACTAGGTCAGTTCCAAGATACACTTCTCACTTCTTGGATTTAGGTGTACACATGAAATAGTCCAAACACCATTTGAGGATGGGACCCAGGCTCTCATGAGTCATCTTGCCTTCTAACATGGTTCACGCCCATACAGAATTTAGACTAGAGAAAGAACCTACTCCAAGCAGTTTACAGAGTAGACAAGGGAGGCAAGCAGGCTAAGATCTCAAAGTCTGCCATTGTGTGCATTAAAAGAGAAATCAAGGTGCAGTTTCTGTAACCATGTGGTCTGTTCCAGTGGAGATCATTCAGGCACTCCTTGTCTGCTCAGTTTAACCAATCTTAGCAAGAAGTTATTCAAAGACATGGATTTTTTTTTTTTTCTGATAATATTGCCTTTTCATTTCCTAATAGATGTTAAAGAAACAAGTATTCACTTTTGGTACAAAAAAGTCCAACTATTGCTAACACTTGCAGTGTATCTCATCTTAATGAGGTCACCATAGGTATGCAGTTTTTAAATCACTATAATATATTAATTAACTATAGTGATAATTTGATTGTGAGCATAAACTGAGAAGAAATCAAACTTCTATGTGGCAGTCTTATTTCAACAATAAAAGGAATGTAGTTAAAGTAATTAGAGAAGGTTGACTGTGTTTTTCTAAATATTGTTTTATTTCACCTGCTGCTCACAGCATTCATTTATAAATTTTCTTCCTAAAATGAATAGGAGCTTCAGTATGCTTTACTGTGAATCAGATCACCAAAAGCAAGACAAAGCAGTGTCTTCTGGAGCTACATCTTCAAAAACAGTGTTTCTTGGATTGCAAACCTTTTTAGGCTTCTTTGTCTTCATATGACTTCTTGCTGATCTAATAGTAGGTAAAACTTCAAAGTGAAATACTGCGTCGAGTTCACTTCTACATTTTCAGTTACCATCTTCGAATTCTTTCATGACAGTGCTAAGGAGTGACAAATTTGAGAAGCATTGTTTTAGATTATAGATGCCCTTGTTAGATTATAGATGCCATTGTTTTAGATTATAGGTGCCCTTGCTCACAATATTGTTCTTAAAAAAATAACACAAAAAAAGCAAAGAGAAAATACAGCACATACTGTTGCCATCTAGAATTATTACAGAACTGGTTTTCAGGGTGTCTAGCAAACTATAGGCTTTCTTTGAAGATCCTTTGGTATCTTTAATACAGATATAGACATATATATTAAAGACTCAACAAGACTACAGAGCTGAAAATATTCATCACAATGCATTTTTTTTCAGCTAACGAGACAAGAATCTGTGTACTGTTGCACATCTATTTCACCTAGTATTTTTTTTTTTACTTAGCACTTTTCCATTGCTCTCCTGAGCAGAATAGCTAAGTCCCCTTGTTTGTACACCTCTCAAAAAATGTTCACTTACAGAAATGTTTTTCTATTTTAGAATTGCTTTATTGATTCTTTGAGCAGTTTTGTATGCTTTTAATATCTTCTAGTCATAATCTTCCAGTATTTTCACTGTATCATCAAATACTAGTAGGCAATTACATAAAATACCTTAGAAAAATCCTTCTGTTTGGTATGGAGTTCTGCAAGCTCTGCTTTTACAGAGAATTGTATTTCACCCCTCAAGAGGGCAGGACTGGTTTAGGCTCCCAAGAACTCTTTGTAAAAGAACCTGTCTTCATAAACTTGAAAATAAATAACTGGTGGCTTTCTGAATAGTGCAATTCTCTTTACTTTTCGCTGAACATTCACGTGTAAAATCAGGCCTCCAATAAGTTCTATGACAGAGAACCGTATGCATGCATTAAAATTTCTTAAATATTGATAGATAGAAATTGAATGACTATTTCTAGTCATTTAAAGACAGAAAAATGAAAAGATGTATCTACAGCTGTCTGTTCAATAAATCAAAATGGACGGTTTCCCTATTTATCATTAGTAAATATGATTTCTATGTATTGTGACTACTCTGTGCATACATCTATTAAAAAAGAAGGGGTTTTTATTCACAAATAGCAAAAATCTCCTTTTTGTTTCAAACCTCAATCCTTTGCAGTGTATAGTTTGATCAAATAATTCCTTCATTTCTCATTTATAGAAGAAAACAAAGCAAAATATTTCAAAAGTTAATCACAATCATGTCTCATATGTGTGCCAGGATTTTGTGATACACATTTCCTTCATCTTGACTTCTGACCACACAGTAATTGCTCATATTCTTCATTGTATATACTGTACTTCAGATACAAAAAATTCTGTGTAATTGTGTATTATAGTCCAGATATACTAAGGAACATACCAGCTCTATCTTCCATTTTTACAAAGAGATATTGAAACATCGGTGGACTTAAATCATTTGACTTTCAAATGTGAGATATCTGTTATTTCTATCAGTATAAGGAACAGGTTTGACATTGACAGTGTAAAAAAGCGTTCGAAGGGAGTTTATATGAAAATCTAAAGAAAGTGATGAATAAAATGTGAGAGATATACTCACAGATTTGTGCATTTGTAAGAAAGAAAATACTGTAAAATTTTTGTATGACTTAAAATTACTTTCTAAAGACTTGTAGAATTTGTCTTTGAAGACAAGATGAACAGTTTTGATAACTGAAGACTTGTTATTCAAAATTTGATCTTTTTAAGTAGATTTGCAATAATACTTACCAGAGTAATATCTTTTTGCTAGTATTTAGTTTGAACTTTATGAATTTTCCCTGTTTCTGTTAGATACTATCTACCTGTTTCTTACAGAAATCACTGAAGTAATAGAATTTTAAAGAATTTCACTTTCTGTTATGACTATAGGTTAGGAAAAAAATACTGGCTCTTATTTCCTGCAATCATAATTCTGCTTCATACATCTCACTTATGATCATCAGCCCGATACATTTTTTCCCAAATAGCTTTCTTTTTACTTACATTTCATATTTTCCAACTTTTTAAAAAGTTTGATATATGCCTGTCTTTTTTGGTAAGAAGGTAAAGATACACTGATTCTACAATATTCTGTAACGCATTCCACTTTAAGTACTGAAAATAACCCCTCAGCACATAGTCTAAATATATTACTCACTTCTGTAGTGCAGATGTGGTAGGATTTACCACACCTAACTCTAACATGGAGGCATATATTCAAATGAATCTTTAACTGCTCTTATAGTCAGCAGAACAAGCAACCCAGAAAGAAATTTGTTCTGCTTTAGACAACTCTCAAAAATGGGGTTGTATTGTTTTCCAAAGACGTCCATCTATTACAGCTATAGAATGTACAGAGAACCTGGGCAGCTGACCCAGCTGAATCTCTGTCATTGGGTGAGATGAATCCCATGCAGAGGGACACAGGTTGTGGAATAGAATAAGATGTTAGTTTAAGTTTATGAGGTCTGTGTTCTATGGCGACATGAATTTGCTTTTCGTATTTGCATGCAGCATTGCGGTAATGAACATTGCCTGTGTCACGGCCAAGATAACCATGCATTAAGTTATCCATATGTGTGTGCTCACTAAAGAATGTATGTTGGGTGTATTTCATGTGATCATTGTTTGAAGTCTAGAGAATCATGCTGGTGTTCAACAAAGATTAGGACTGCTTATTGTGCTTTAAGAATTTTTTTTCATATCTGATTTTAAGATGCAGTAATTGCATTGCTGTTAGAATTATTGCTATGTAAGAACTGAAACAATATATAATTAAACAGCGTTTTCTACCATAACCTCTCTGCTTATATCATGACTGCTAAACTGTATGTATAGGTTAATTTGTAATGCGTACCTGAGAGATGTGTGTTTGCTTGGTGTTTACTGAGTTCTGAGACTGATAAAGACAAGTGGTATTCAATGAGACTTTACTTTTTATTTTTTGCTTTCTTGAAGGAGAAAAAGAGTACCAGGCACTAGTTTATACGAGAATGAAATAAAATGTTAGCCAAGCAGTTCAGGTAGCTGGCCAGTCTGGAGTGAGCATTAGTGACTTAGAGTGAGAGAGTGCATGCATGCATGCATAAGTAGGTAAACATGTTTCTCTGTGGATATGCCACAGCTGGGCAAACACATAAGATGCTGAAGTCTACTTGTAAACAAAGTCATCTACATACTTTTTTCCGGGCGAGCCAGAACTGGACACTGCACTCCAGGTGTGGCCTTACCAGTGTTGAGTAGAGGGGAAGGATCACCTCCCTGAACCTGTTGGCAACAATCCTCCTAATGCAGCCCAGGATACTGGTGGCCTTGTTTGCTGCAAGGACTGGCTCATGTTCAACTTGGTGTCCACCAGGACCCCCAGGTCCTTTTCTGCAAAGCTGCTTTCCAGATGGTCGGTCCCAGGGTGCATGGGGTTGTTTCTCCCCAGATAAAGGACTTTGCACTTCCCTTTGTTGAGCTTCATAAGATTCCTGTCAGCCCATTTCTCTAGCCTGCTGAGGCCCCTCTGGATGGCAGCATGACCCTCTGGTGTATCAGCCACTCCCTTCCAGTTTTGTGTCATCAGCAAACTTGCTGAGAGTACACTATGCCTCATCATTCAGATCACTAAAGGAGATGTTAAACAGGACTGGACGCATTATAGAACCCCTGGGTACACCACTCATTAGTGGCCTCCAAATAGAGTTTGTGCTACTGATCATCACCATCATGGGTCTGCTCATTCAGCCAATTTTCAGTCCACCTCACTGTCTGCTTGTCCACCTTATTTTTTAACAGGTTAAGGACATCTACAGATTATTACCATTTTCTCCTTGGGCCACTCTAAAGTTTGTCATTCCATTTCTTCACCAGTAGTTCTAAATAACCTGGCACAGATTTTTGCAACTCATAAGAAGTTTCAAATGTAATGCTGTGCTTCACAGAGACTTTACACAAAAGCTTACAGTAACTAAACATGGCAGGAATGCAAAGTAAATTTTTGGATAACCTTTATTATGCTGGTTTTTTGTTGGTTTCAAAAGAGACTTTCAATGCTTCAACAAGGAGCCACAGAACTTCTTTTGGCTGCAAGAACTTCCATTTACATAACCTTTACAAATTTTCACATTTCTTGTGAAAATTCCTGGTTTCCTCTTTACATACTCCATTTCCCCATCAAGGAGACTGCCATAAAAAAATTTACATGTATTGCATTCCCCTCAAGGCCCATTTCCTCCTGGTTTTCTCTCACATTATAAGTGATCAATCTTATTTTTCACAGCGGAGTTTTCCTGTCTTGGGAAGTTTTCCTAACGGGAACATGATTTTCATCAGGACTATCTGTCTATCAGAAGATCTAGCCAGCCAGTGTTTAGATATCATTAAAAGGATTCTGGCTCAGCCATACAGATAATAATAATTTGATTGAATTACACACAGAAGAGCTGCTAAAGTATAATCTGTTTAATGGTAAATTATTTAAAAACCAGACATTTGCTGGGTAAATATGCCTAAACATGGTTGAATTTCCAGCACCTCTGATAATACCTTATTATAGACTTAGGTTTTATTATAATAATGTTAGTATACTATTAATGTTTAATGAAGCATACCACCTCAGGTGTCATGCATTTTATTTCACTATCACTCTTGAGATGATCAAAGGTTGAAAAAATATCATTTTTCAAAACTGAGCTGAATCTACCATGTTTCTAGAATTTTAACAGATTGTGCACTTCTACGTGGTTTTGTTCTAATTGTGTGGTTAACAAATGAGAATACACCTTCAGAATTGTTTTGCAGGACAAATCACACGGTCTAGATTACACTCCAGCCTGGATTATTGCTACTAGCTTTCCTTTACACGAAAATTCCTTCACATGGGAGAAATCCTGTCAGGACATTTTTCTCCTTTATTCCTCCTCTGTACTTTGCTAATGTGGTGGAGTGTTTTCAGTAGATCAGTGACCCTTGTAAACTCAACAAAAAGAAGAAATCTAATGGTTACACTAGGCACGGTTTGGATGTTAGTTTGAACCAGTAGTCAAAGTAGGTGTCCTGTAAGTATCTTGCTTTCAGCACTAGATATCAACATCTGGGTATATTAACCAACATTTTTAATTACATTTAGTGTTGTTGGTTATCATATTTACCTACTAATCTATAAAACTGACTAACAATTATTGCTAATTACCTACTCAATTATATTCGTAGTCCCTTAAGTTCATGAGTATTTACTCATGATTTATATTGAGATACTGTAAAAGATAACTGGGAAGAACAACAGCAGCCTTGCTGAAGAGGAACAGTTTAAAAAAGTTATTCTACTACTCCAGATTTTGAAGTCAAGACATTCTCACTGTTCAGGTTAAAACGGCTGATTTTGCTTATACAGCACTAGACTTTTTCAGGAGATTATTTGGTTCTGATTCTTACTGTCCTGACTCTGCTAAGACTAGAGGGGAAGAGCAGTTTTGATAGTGGGTTGTTTATTTTTCCATTTGATAAATTTCCTTCTTCCAAACTTTCTGTTTATAGTTTTATATATAGCTTTTTCTACATGACCCAATCTGAAACAATAAGATCAGTTCCATATGTAACTACACGGCTCAGACCTACCTTGGTTTTCCTCTTGTCCAAACCTTTTGAGGCCTGGGCAGTAAGTATGTGGCCCAGGAGATGCTTAATGCAGAGTATTTGTATATAAATGTTTATCATTGAATTTGGAAGACCAGATCCTATAAACTTTCCAGAAAAAAAAGTAAAGGTCAGTTGATTTCTTTCATGTTTTTTCCTCTCTCCTGAAATTGAAAAAAACAGTGCAGAACATTGATTTTAGGTAGAAAAGCACTGCAAGAGATAAAAATCTCCCAGACAAGACCAGTTTATTCTGAAGAGATCACCTTCTCTTGAAATACTTTAGCCTCTTTTTCATTTCTGGTTTCGGACAGTATCTTCAAACTGGGCCAAATTTTGTGAAATGATGATTTGTCAGTGGATAGCTGCCCATTGAATTGTAGGTCTAAGACCAAACTCATTTAATCTATGTGCTATATCTGACTATAAAAGCATGATACAAAACATCTCAGATGGTAAATATAATCACTTTTATCTGATCAAAAATAACACATGTGTTAGATTTATTACCTTGTTAGCACAATGAATTCCATGGTGAATCCTTGTGGTATGTATTCTGGGAAGACCAAATGGATACTCCTGACAAATGAAGTATCTCCTCTTTGTCAGTAGGGATGGCAGGGTACTCATAAACATAGAATGAAGTTCTGATTTCTCTAGTTAACTTAAATGCTATAATCATACTGAAAAACTTAAAATAAGCAAAAAGGATTCAGAATGGAATAGATCTGTAAATATATCCTCTTTCATTAGAATGATGTATTAAAATATCATGTGGTTAGCTGTGTGATGTTCTTGCTAGTGTATGCAGAAATATTTCTGAACTCTTCTGAAAGAGACAGGGAAAAGTAGGATTTTGTAACAGAAAAAATATAACTTGGTATGATAGTATCAGTAATTTCTGCATTAATAATGAGTGTAACATTTCTCATTCCCAAGAACTGTATGTATAATTATGTCACTGAAGTGCACTGTCAAATTTTAACACATTGACATTCTAGCCAAGATATTGAACAAAACTAATTTTTTCTTTCTCAATTTTTAAGATCCAGATTTTAAGGACCTTGGCGTTTTGAAACCATTGCCAGGTTGGTATGTTGTGATTTTTTTTTTTAACTTGGAGGCCTTTACACTTTGCTGTAGAAAATATTTTTGTTTGCTGTTCAGGTTTCATTTTTTCTGATATTTTGTTATTCAGTTTGTGAGTTTGAGATGGGAGGACCTGAAGGAATTGTGGAATCTGTACAAATTGTTAAAGAAGGAAAAGCTTCTGAAACTGAAGCTGTAGACTGTAAATGGTACATCCGAGCACCACCCCGATCCAAGGTCAGTCCTTCATCCACTCGCTGATTTGCTAGTTACTTTAAGAAATTGACTTTTCTAATATGTTGTGCATTTCTTAGTCCACTCAGATCTTGTTTAATAACTTTACAACTTGAAATTGTAAACTATTTTTTTTTCCTTCTGCTGTGGAAGGGTAATTTGTCATCTCAGCCAAAATAAGCTTCTTTCTCTGCAAAAAATGGTGCAGTCAGCGTTCATGTGCTTTTTGTGCCATAAGTAATTTTCTCAAATTCATGTTTAATTTTTCTCATATTTTTAAAGAATCAATGTGTTTTCTTAAGAGGGAGGTAATTTTATCACTCTAAGTTTCAATGTATTTCGTATACCTAATATAGAGACTACTAAGAGAACAATGCTGTCTCCCTAAGGTCATCATTATTTCTCATCTGGGAACTGTGAAGATGGAGCCAAGGTGAATTCATGTTCCTCTGTATGAGACCTTTAGTTCCTTTGGTTTAGAGCCACAGGCAAAATGAGTTAGTGTTCTTGTTTCTTTCTCACCACAGTCAGCAAGCCATGCCTGTTTAACAAACAGGAGATGGCTGAAATGAATTTAACAACTCTTTTATTAGATTCTGTTGGAGTTCCTCTCTTTATCCACGGCTTATCAGTTATTATATGTATAAATTTTTGCTGGTTACATCACTGTTTCTCCTCTCTTTGCAACTGGAACAGCTTTATGCCTCCCACCTACCTTCATTCACTGTGTTAAAGGCAACTGCACATTACATTTTTCCTAGCTGTCTTTTATTGGACAAGAAAGGTTTTACAAGGTAGAATTTATATGATCTCTGCCATCTTTAAACAGGTAAGGGTCTTTCTTGAGTAGTCTCAGAGTAGACTGTACTGAATATATCTAACTGTTCCAGCATTTGGTATTGAATAAGCAGGAGGAAGGGTTTCCAGAAGAGAAAAAGTTATTAGTATCAGCATGTTTTTATTGTGAGTTCAGGAGAGGAGTTGAATAGTTGGCTCATAAGGACTACAGATAAATTGTTTCTAGAGTATACTTTGATAAATGTTTTTTTTTACTTCTGGATAAGTTCAATATTCATAGAATTTTTCAGTTAAGTAGATGAGCTTTTCACTTTGCTACAGTAAGTAGCTATAGACGTGAAATGACTGGACTGAAGTATGGTTATTGCGTATTTTATATACTTAGGTATTAGTAGAAAGAAATCAGGTAAACATATAATTAGAATTGTGCTTATTAGCATCCATGCAACTAAATAAGCTAATAAAATTGCCTTATAAACTTAATTTCAGTCTATGCTTAGTTGGTCAGATAATGTTGTTGTGATAGTCTTACTTGATCTAACTCTAAAGTTCTGTATGACTCAAAGTCCTGCTAAAAATCCCATATTTACTTACCCATAGGATTTATCCACACTTGAATACTAATGTAAAAATACATATTGTGTAGCTACATAACCATAACCACAGTCTTTAACAGAAGAATGCCACACTGTCACTATTCATAGAGAATTAAAGATTACTTACTTCTTCATGAACTTCTATACCTGCATTTAGTAGTGTTGGACTTCAAAAAATCTAGACCAGCTGAGGAGCACCTGGAAGGGAGAGCAATGAGAAAGTTCTAGAAAACCTGAGGAAAGACTGGAAGTTATTCATGGTCCTCTAGAAGATTTTGTGAAGGAGCATGATACCAGATAATAAAAGGCTTTTACAAAGAGGAAGGATTGCTCTGATGTCCACGTGCATAGGATAAACCATGGTCCAGCACTCCAAAAGAACAATTCAGGTTAGATATTAGGGAAGAAAGTTTTGAACAGCAGGGAGGGTATTATGAGAGATTGGTTAAAGAGTTTTGTTCAGCCAGCATTGCTAGTGATCTTTAAGCTAGGTAAAAATCCACAAAAAATAAGAACATTACTAATCTTATCTTTAGGCAGAGGCGTGGGCTGGGTCATCTCTTGATAAATCCTGCTACTCCCACCTCATAGAATTTTCTGGATAGAGAGATAGGGCAATATAAAAGCACATAAATAAGTATTTCCTAACATTTGAAGTTGAAAGCTTTCTCAGCAAGCTAGCAAAAAAAAAAACAAACAACTTTTCAAACAGATTCATCTTACAGGGATAACTCCAAATTAGCACTTGACCTTTCTTAGTATGGTTTTCACATAGATGTATTCATACACACACACATGCACGCGTGTATATGCACACAAACATATGGTTGTGGTATAGCCATACTGTGAAAGGTTGAAAAATTTTCAGATATTAAGGAAGAAATTAGTGGATAAAATTTTAAAAAAGCTTGTATTAAGTAAGATTCATGGTAAGAATTTTTATAGGCCTGATTCTATTGAGCTGGATTCTGTTGTCCATATTTTACAGTCAGCTTCCTTTATACTTCTCTAACCTTGAACTAATGACATATTCAACACAATAATTCAGTGACTTCATTCTAATTTATGACAGCTTGCACCTATGAAGACAGGCTTTCCTGCTAAGAACAGTAAGAGTTCAGCAGAAGTCTTTAAATCCACGTGTTCCTGTACTCTGGGCTGCACAGTTTGTTACTGGGAACTATGCCTAAAAGGCCAGAGTTTCTCAGACAGAGTCTGGGTTGGACCTTTACATCTTTAGTTTCTTAATTAAACCATGCCAGATTGTGGGCTGCTTGCAATTTCATTTGGCTTAAGCTCATCCAATCTAAGATGTCTGCAGAAACAAGATGCAAGTCCTTTCCTTAGTTTTCAATTCCAGATTCAAGCCAAGTCTGAACTCAGCATAAGAGCAATGAGATCAGTGGGGGAATATAAACTTGAGATGTCTAAACCTGAGCTTCAAACTGACAGTCTGGGTGTAACACTGCTGCTATCCTCAGCAAGTTGGAGAGGGACAGAGAACAGCAAATCTCTTGCACACACTTCAAACAGAGCCATCACTGATTACCTTACAGAAACAAAAGTAAAATACTGAAAATGCATGCAGAACTGAAAATTTCTGGAAGTGCAGAAGACAGAAGGCTGCAGTTTAAACATTACTTCAATCTATATGCAGACCTAGAGCTTTGTATTTGACAGTGACTGGTTGCAAATTGTGCATTTCTTGTAATCATTCGAATTCAGTTCCTGCTGAGAAAGATAGCTATGAATCTGGAGTTCAGAAATACTGGGGGTTCTGCACTTCATATAGAAGCAGAGTTCAATCAGTAGAGAGCCAGAACAGAAAATGAAGAAGAGAGCTGCTGACAAAATGAGCCAGACTACCCAAAACAATAAAGAGCTGGAAGAGCCTCCCCATCCCAAAATACTTCAGTGTAGAACAAAGTCCAAAGGAGGAAGTAGATAAGGTTATTGCAATGGGATTTGAAAAATTTCAGAGATATCATTGGCTACAGCAGTGGATAAGCAAATAATCCTTGCTTTATGAATAGAAAATAAGAAAATTAAAATAATGATGGTATTTCCTGACTTTCTGTTAAGGGTGAAATGTTAGACGGTAATATTGATGACAAGCACTATTCTATTCTTGATATGTCAACAGAGTTTGACAAGACCCCCTAGGAAGACAGAATGCATGCTTGTGCTCAGGTAGCACTCCCTTTGGTGGGTAGCTTTCCCAGCAAGGTACATTTGTATCATGCTTGTTCTTTGAGAGGTTTCATAGGGGAAAAAAAAATATAGCAGAATTTGCTGGCAAAAGTAATAAAACCTTTACAAAGTTGATGTTCTGATGCTGGGTAAAAACAGTAAGGAGTGCTTATAATCAGAAGCTCTGGTCAGGTCAAGAAAGAGCACCTAAACTACAGATAGGGAAGCATTAATTTGAATCCAGACCAGTGGAAGATATCTGTTCAGGAGAAATGAGAAAGAAGTACATTTATACTGGGAAAATAGTCTAGATGCACCACAAGAAACAAAATGAAGTTGCAAGATAGTTAGGCAAAGTGATAACTAACTCTCCCACCCCACCTGACCATGCTACTGGACAAAGAAGAGCTCTTTACAAGTTATTGGATGCAAGACAATAATAAGCTTAAGTAATCCTCAGAAAGGATTAAATAATGAGTACCTTGTTTTGATGTATTATTACAGTATACTTAAACCTGAGCTGTCTATGAGCGGTGACTTTTTTTCAAGCAGAGCTGTTGGGGAGCAGTGGGAAGGAGAGGCACAGCACATGGTGGGCAGCCAGGGCGAGGGTGGCCATAGGGCCAGGACATGGCTGATGAGGAGAGCTGGACAGGCCCAGTCATGGCATCCGGGTCACAGTGGTGGCTGGGCTCGCTAGTGGCAATGGGGCCAGCCATATCTTGAGGTGGGGCAGCAGCAAGGCAAGCCAAGACTAGGGCAGTGAGGCTCGAGGCCAGGCACGGGCCAAAAACTCAAGTGGGACCAAGGCACTTGCACATTTGCAAAGGACAGTACTGCTACCTGGTAGAGGCTCTGAATCACTTGTCACTGTTTCATGGTGGAACTAGTATCCACATACCTGACCAAACAGAGAGATGATGCTTTTGGTTCCAGGTGCCTGACTTTGGTTTGGATGCAGTCTGGAGAGAGACTGAGCGGTTGTGCATGCATTTCCCAGACAGTGAGGAGGAAACTTGCAGTGAAGCAAATTGCAGAGCTACAAGTCTATATAAATCAATCTGACTAAAGCAAAGCATTTTCTGTTCTCACATGTGAAGCAGAAACTTGTGCTTTCAGATGAGACCTGCAAGAAAAACAGTTTAAGCTCTCAGCACTGGCAGACTAGCATATCCCGTATGTTTGGAGGCTGCTTAATCAGGTGTAGATAAGAAGTTTAAGCAGTACACTAAAATTTAATAGTAGCCATTACAGTGGGGATTGCTGAAATGTTAAAGAAAAATGAAATTTAGAGACTGAAAAACCTAGCAGCCAGAGACACTTCTACAGGCTTCAAATGAGCTCCATCTCTGAAGAAGCTCTGAAGTTTGTTAAGATTACGATAATGCAAATAATATTATGAATGAAAAAAACTGAACACATTTATATGGCATCCCTGGAACAAGGTGAACAAATCATATTCAAACAAGTGGAAAATACAGTTTATCTGTGTTAAACACTTGAAATCACTCCTTTGCAACAGTTTTGTTAGATGAAGATGTAAGACAAATATGTTTGTAGAATCATGTATACAGAATCCCTTCTAGCAAGTGTGGTAATACTCATGCCAAAGTAGCACTGACAAAAAAAACACTTTTGAGTTAGCATTGATCTATTCTATTCAGGTATAGAAATATAACCCACTGCAGTATCCTCAAACCAAATAATTGTTAGGAAACACAATAAAAAAAAGCTATTGATGGAAGTAATAAAACATCTGCCAAAGAGAAGAGCAGAATCAGGATGTGATCTACAGTTTTCAGTGTTCAAAAGCAGAACAGCAGCAAGGAGCTGTAAAGGTTGTCACCTGCAAGCATTTTGCCACTGTAAGAGAGAGAAATAAGGACGACTTGACAATTAAAACAAATGTCACTTACTGGGGACTCACAGAAGTCTGAAGAAATAAATAAGACAAAGCAAAGCAGTCCAAAGAGCTTCACTTGTCCAAAAAAACGGTATTTTGATGTCTGAGCCTGGCTGTGAATCAGAGAGTTTTGGAAGTGGTACCATATAAGGTTGTCACCTTTGACAGACAGTATTCTCCAAGTCCCAGCAGAGAGGAAAAGATGACGTATGGAGTTCTCTGCACAGCATGGTCCCAGAGTAGAAACAGGCCTAAAAATGTCAAAAAACCCCAAACCAGATAAAAAACCAAACAGAATATGTATTACTAACACTTTCAGGCTGAAGTAACACTGATTTGCAAAAGTTTATGTTCCATGCAACAGGGTAGGCTACTTTAGAAGACAAATTCTGCATTGTTAGTAATATGATTTTTGGGCTGGTATGCTTGTTGTCATTTCGCCTTGAAGGCAATTAATTAGTGTGGCACAATCTGCTTTAAAAACTGGGCTTCCCAGGCCTACTTATTGAAGGTAAGAATTTGCAACTCCTTTGTTAATCACATAGAGCTGAACTACATGCAGAATAAAGCAAGCACCGTAACTGATTACAGAGCAGTGAGGAAAGACATCACACCACTTGACCTAGTCCTGTGCTTACAAGAGAATTAACTGAACCTAGAAGCCGAATATGTGAAATCTGGACGTTAGGCCCTGCTGAAGAGGAATTTTTTGTTTTATGTCTAAATTACTTTTTGCAGTTGAACAACAGAGTTTCGTTTGGTTAGTTTGGTTTGGTTTGTGTTTATGCGTTATAAGGGACTGAATGTCTGTGCACGTATATTAAGTCTGATACTCTGGGATACATTTTGAAGCTTTTCCTGACTGGCCTGATCAATCATGGTGTCAGCCCTAACCTTCAGTGATTGATTAAAAAGCAGAACTCATCAAAAGTGATTCACTATGAAGAGATTATAATCAAACCATTTCACTGAGGCGGTATGTTATTCACAGTTTATAATCATTCTTTCTTTTCTCTAATGTAGTCAGAGATTTCTGTTGTTTTCAAATTTAAATTAAAAAATAGTGAAACTTATCCAACATTCCATTTTTCATTATTATGATGAACATACAAACCTTAAAGGTGACAATTATTTAAAATATGAAGTGATAGAGTGTAAATTATATATGTCACAGTTGCAGTGAGGCTTTATCAGGTTTTTTGTTAATGGGGTTGGCATTTGCAGTGACATCTTGAAGCTCAATAAAAGCTAATACTTGTGCACCAGCAGCCTGTTCTTCTAAGCAATGTGGAACTGAAGATTTCAGGAGAGTGTCTTGCTAAAACTTTACAACAAAAATGTGAAAGAAGAAGATACACTTCTTCTTTCAAATCAGGTGTTCTCTTCAAGAAGAATGTCCCGATTATGCTAATACAATGTGTCAGTACCTACGGAAATGTTATCATTCTAAAAGCCCTCATCAGCATCAATGAAAAAAGGCTTAATGAAGGCAGATGGCAGAATTTGAGTTTGTGACCTCTTTTTTGTTCATTTATTTTCTTTTGTAGAAGCAAAGTTTCTTATCTGCAGCTGGTAGAAGTAATGACTAAGATCTCAGTAAATGAAATAAACAGAAATATTGATAGTTTTTCTCTCACTTTCTGCTTAATTTCTTTTAGTGAGATCTACATAGCAGTGGAAGTTAATGAGAATATTGCCACTGATTTCAGAAAACTGTGTATCAGGAACATTTTGCATTAGATAACATTTTGTCATATAATCAGTTTTACTCTTTCCCTGGGGAACTCAATTTATTAGTAATTTTCTTCTGCCAGTGCGGGTCTTTCAGTCTGTGACAAGAACAATGGCAAATATATAGTAATAAAACCACAAAAATTGGCAGAGGCATGCAGATGCAATTAAATTATTCCAGCTCCTTAAAATAAAATCTGATCCAATATCAGGTTGTCAGTTTGCATAATCAGTTTCCAGTTTTTAAAAATGCACTGCAGTTGTAATCCGTAGGTCTGATCCAAAGAAGTAAATGGAAAGATACCCACTGACTTCAGTGAGCTTTGTATCAAGTCCTAATTACTTTCTCTAAAGTTCTGGGAATAGTCATCTCCAAAGGAGACTATGAGAATCAAACTCCATCTGACCTCAGAATATCAGGAATATATTTTCTCTAATTTATGAAACCTCTTTGGTGTTTGCCTTTGGAGAAGTGCCATCTTTCTTCTGAAGGACGGACATTGATTTTTAAGTCAAATATTTCTTTCCAGTGGTTCCAGTACCCATCAAGACTATACATGTTGTGATCTTAGCCGAATTTATCATACAGAGAAATGAACTGGTATGACCCACAGCAGAATTCAGGCTTGGGAAGAACAGGAAGTGTTGGCTTCTTTGCTGAAAGACTCAAAGTGAAATGCTGGGTTATTGGTCTCTTGATTCCTTCCCAGCATTTATAACTGCTACTCTAAGAAATATTTCACTGTATTATAAGGTTAGTGTGCCAGAAACTAGAGAATGTCAAATAATAAGCCATAGAAATAAGACTTTGGCTGTACTATTATATTGAACAATCTGTTTGAACAGATCAGGAATAATTGATGAATGCTGGAAATTGCTGTGAGAGCTGATATTTCATAACCATAGTAAGGATTAGCACACATTTCTTGTGAGAATAAAAAATGATATAAATTACATCTCAATACTGAAATGGGATACCCTATACAAGACATATATGTGCTTATATATATATACACACATACATATGTACACACAAATGTGTATATATAAGACAGCAGGATAGAAATAGAGAACAAGTGAGCAAGTGTAAAAGGTCCTTCCCCCATTAGACGAAGTATAGCTTTACTATTTTTCTGCAGTTACATTGAGATACTTTTTTCTGGAGTGAGTGCTTTCTTGAATAACGTAGTAAGAGAATAATATATGTACATCACATTACATCTGTGTGGTCTATCACATCTATATATTGTATATTAGAACATCTATATGGTGTACATGATAGGCATATATGGCATAAAAATAATGATTCATGACAATAAAATGTTGGAAGCCTTCTGTGCATTCACGTGAGACATTTATCTGACATGCCTTACTTCCTGGAAAAGTCATGTGTATATAATATTACATACCATCATTTGCAGAAGGTTTTTATTGCATCACCTGTGACAAAGCTGGCAAGCACTGAAGCACCCATCTGAAGCAGGATGCTTCTGTTAGCAGAGGAAAGAAAAGCAAGATGCAAACTTAACTCCCTGTCCTGAGTGAACTGTTACGCAGAGATGGACTATGGACTATCTCAACAGATTCACAGGGGGGGCTGGGTGCCAGGGTTTCACAGTGCCTGTTACGCTCCTGTTTGAGCAGAAGTGTCTGGTCTCTAGGGCACAGAAGTAGCTCTCTGGTGTGTCCTAAGTATGGCCAGTTGCTGGGTGTGGCTATCATGGCTCTGCCTCTTCCGGTACATTGCTCCCTCAGGCGTAATCTTGCTCCGGCAAGATAACACCTTCCCTGTGCCAGCTGGACCCCAGGAGCCACTAATACAAGCGGGTCTTATCAAACCATGGGAGTGAGGAGTAAGACCCCATCTCACATTGTCCACCCTGGTTCTGCATAGTTGCATTCAAGTCACTGCCTCGTCCAAAATTCTTTTCTGCAGTTCTCTCACTGGCCTTTTTTTATTCATTTTTGCTTATTTCCAATTAATTTCTCCTCTTTCCTAATACGATTCCTATCAGAGGTGTAACAGTTTCTGGGCAGCAGCTGGAAGAAGAGTCAGCCATCTGCCTGGTGGCCATCAAAGTGTGTTGATGCTATATAAACAGAAAAGAGCAGGAGCCACACTGAAGGCTAGGAACACCTAAGGTGCTGAAGTAGTCAGGCATCAGCAAGACAGAAATGCTCTAAATAGCTGGAGAACACTTGGAACATTGATTTGGAGCACGAGAAGGAGTAAAGGGTCGGGTGCCTGAGCACCCAGGGAAGGGAGGAAGAGAGCAGAGAATGAAAGAGAGACTTGTAAAGGGATGTAGCTAGTGAAGAGGAACTTCAGAAACACATTTTCTGCACTCAACAAATCTTCAGAATTCAAAGCAAGCCTTTAAGTAAAACTTTGCCAAGGAAGTAGGTGACCTGTTTTAACTGGAGTGGAAACTGCATGTCCCTCAGTAGGAAAGGAAATGGCAAGACGTTTCAAAACAAAATATTTATAAAAAGTGCTGGATACTGTAAGAAAATTTCAGCAATGCCGGGTGACCAAACTCTAGTAATTTTTCATTCCACTGCAGGGGTGGAGCAATCAGTAGATGAACTGACAAACACTATAAAAAGTATTCCTTGATATAACAGACTGTCATCTGAATATTACTTTCTGTACCGCTGTTAACTGTTCCATTTTGTAGAGATCAATACAAGCAGCTTCCTTCACTTATAGTATTTAAAAAACAGGATACCTGGTGAAATTAGAGTTCATTTAACTGCAATTTCATTGAAATATATTCCTCTGAGTTCTTCTGGAGGATGGGAATGTTGGAATATAAGTAAGGATTACTGTAAGAAATAAGATACTAGAAAAAGGTTAGGCAAGCAAAATGAAACTTAGTATACCAAATTTCATATGCCAGTAGAAATTTTTTTACAAATATTCTTCTCAGAGAGACCAGTTGTAAAGCATAACAAGGAATGAAAATGTACCATAATACACTACCTGAAAGGGCTCATTTAAAAATCCAAGCTATTATTAAGCAGTGGCAGACTGCTTAATAGCACAGAATTCTCAAACCATAAGAGCTTTAATACATTAATGAGGTGAAGTGGTGAGTCCTGTTGCTACTAGGATATGCTATGTTTTTGTGCGTTATGCAGATCCAGAGAAGATTTTTAAGCAATTGTTCTGTGCATGTAAAAAACGACCTGAAGTTAGTAAGACTGTTTGTGGAGAAGTATATCTGATGCCTAATACAGTGGAGTTTCTTTTTGGTTATTTTTTCAAGTGAAGATGCATACAGCTGGATACTGGATAAGTTTACTGGATTTTTATGCTAGTTCTTCCCTACTTCACCTTTCTGTATCATTCTCCTCAGTTCTCCTGGGTATGCTTATTTGATTTTGTATCGTGTGTATATTGAAAATACTACTTAGCTTTTCTATTACTGGAATAATTGGTGTTGCTTGTATTAACAGTTGCTTTTAAAATGAGTGGTTTTCCCTACTGAAGTCCATATAGAAATGAATATCAAATAATAGCATTTTCTCCTCACTTCTAGTTCTTTTTGGGTAGATTTAAAGAGTTCTTTGCAAAGGGCAAGACATCTATTACATTTAGGAGAAAACTTAGCTTGTACACAAGAGACATTTCATAAAAATATTTCTAGGTTTCTAGCAGTTTCCACAAAATACACTTGATTTCAACGCTGTTAAATTATGAAGATATATAGGATCAGGCTTTGTTTAGAAAAGCTGAGATACTGGCCAAATTGCTTGAGGAAACATAAAAAGATTAATGATTGAGTTCTGCCTGGCCCCCAGATTCTCTTTCTGAATCAGTGTAGCTGAGAGATACCACAAAGATGACACATGTTGACTCTGGGGAGGGAGCAGCAATTACTTGCCTTATTATTTTCCTTGTCAGGCAAGTAATAGAGCAATGTTGTGCCAGCCAGTGAAAGAAGGAATTTCTAGCTTGTCTGTTCTTCAGCTTAAAGGAGTGTTGTATATACTTCCCCAAGACAGATAAATATTTGGAAATTAGAAAGAAAGAAAAAAGAAATTAGAAAGAAATTAGAAAGAACAACAAAAATATCTAGATCTTCTGCTGGATTCTACTTTAAAGCAAGACAAAACACCTGGAAGTATAAACAGGGCTCAGTGTCCATATTAATGCCCTTCCAGTGAAGTGGCCTATGGATGACCAGCTTCAGAAAAATTATTTTAATGGTGATGTTGTGTAGTCTTTCTCCCACAAGGTAGAGCAAAGGTGTTTGACGTTTGTTTAGTCATTCTCAAATGCCTGTAGATGTTGCCTTTGTTGTTGGTTTGTTTCATAGATCTATTTGCGATTCTTGGACTATGAGATGCAGAATTCCAACGAATGCAAAAGGAATTTTGTAGCTGTCTATGACGGAAGCAGCTCCGTGGAGGATTTGAAAGCGAAGTTTTGCAGCACAGTTGCTAATGATGTAATGCTGCGGACAGGTCTCGGTGTAATCCGCATGTGGGCAGATGAAAGCAGTCGAAGCAGCCGATTCCAGATGCTCTTCACATCTTTCCAAGAACGTAAGACCCTAATTAATGCCTTTCAGTGTGTTAAGTGATACAGGTCCCCCAAACTGTTAAAGTTTTCTTCCTGCAGTGTAGTTGCTGAAGAATGTTCCCAAACAAGCTATGTAAATATTCAGAACAGTTTTTATTCCAAGCGTTTATAGCGTGCAATAATTTGTAGCGCAGTGGATAGAGCACAGGATTCAGAGACAGGAAGTCAGCTATGAGTAGTCACGACCTGTCCAGCTGTGTGACTGTAACTTTTATCTGATCCCCAAGCTACCAGGCCACTCTCTCTCAGTTTTCCCTTGGACAGTGTGATTATAATACAGCTCTGAAGGTTTTTATCAAGCCTGATCTTTTTTTATGAATTTGATTTTTTAGATCTCATTATGATAGACACTTGAAAAATACCTTATGATTATTTTATCACAGATGGTGGGTGTGTTTATGTATATTCCAGAATGCATATATCAATAAATTTATATGGCATACATTGTTAAGCAAAGAATTTAGTTAATTCTTTGTAGTAACAGAAGTTTTCTAAAAGCTTTACATGATGTTTTGGTTAATATTCTCTCCGTGAGCCTTGTCTGCATTCATATGTTTATATGATTTCTAGACACAGATAATAAACAAAACAGCCTCTGAAAGAAACAAAAGGCAGTTCTTGCTAGTTTAAAACAAACAAACAGCAAAAGCTCCTCGACAAAACCAGATCAACCCAGTCACTGAGAATTATTGACTCAGGTAATCACCTGTGAAACATATCTATTTGTTTTCTTTGCTGGAAATAATGAATATCTAGTCTCTTGAGGAAGGAATATATGGATTTATTTTCACATGCTGATTCACATTCATTTTTAATGAAATTTTCTGCTTGTGCATCACAAGTCTGACAGGAAGATTTCTGTGTGGCTCTCAGTAGTTGGAATAAAGGCACAATCCTACCAAACATGTTCTTCATCTGTATTCTCTGTGTGTGTACCCTGCAATGAGGCAATCAGACTCTGTTGAGAACAGTCTCCGTAATTCCTTGATTATGGCTCTGATTAAAAATTTCTGACAGTCTACATGCCTGAAACTGCATATGCCACTGTATGCTCACACTGCAGCCTTAGGGTGGATTATATTTGTCTTGTCTGTAAATCAGGACAGAGTCTAAAAGATATTAGGAACGCTCAGTTGAGATGATACTGCCCTCTTCTCATTTCTGCAACTGGAGATGTCTTGAATATTCAAGATCTGATACATTTTTTTCACAAGACATCCTGATCTGTTACCTTAGAAACAACTGCATAGACACCGGAGGTTCACAGCATATAAAGAACTGGAGAGTGAAGCACTATGACAACTAACTTGAAGGTCTGAATAAGTGTGTGCTTGCAAAGCTTTCATGTTTAAAAGGAAAATAAGGAAAAATGTACTTTTTTCTTTTATAGTATTACTAATATGTTTCCCTGACATGCTACATCTTATGAGCTACTTTGTTCCTGTAAACAGATGATAGTTTATAATGCATGGTATTCTGACTGGGAAGTTGAAAATACCAACATGATGTGTCTTCTGTAAATTTATTCTGAACAGTCATTGCGCGCTAAAAGCTGAAAATTTATAAAGGGCTAAATTGTGCTTTGACGTATATATACATAGCCTGCTTATAAATACTGGGAGAAAGTGCATTTATGTTTTTAGTGCTGGAAGTCAGCTTTAAAGAATTAAAGGTGATGTTGATTGTACTTTCTGTGCCATGTCAGTTGTCCATAAGTGCTGCCCTATGCCACAGACTGGTGATGGCTGTCAGAAGTCAGCTAGAGCCGGTGCCTGGTGTGTGCACTGTGAGATACAGCTCATAGCATGTAAACTGCAACGTCTTTCAGCAGCATTTGAGAATAATTAGATCATCTGCATGGAAGAGAAGCAATGTCAGACCTCATTCAGGGAGATGTGCATCAGAGAACAGACACCTGTGTCTCTGCTTGGGGACAAAGAGGTAGAAAGCTATTCTGTTCACCTAGAGCCGAGAAAGAAACAAAACAGAAGATGACATTTGTGTTGTGGTTATGTGCATGGGAAAGAGCGACAAAGTAAAGTTCCTGTATTTACTGTTGCTGTAGCAATGGCCAAGAGGTGGTGTGATCTGTAGCTCCCCAAGTTCCTCTCCTTAGCATGGAGTTAAGTAATGGAGTTGAGATTGTGAGTCTTCCCTTACACAAGACTCTCTAAACTGGAAGTGGTTATTTTTGTGGAAACAGGTTACTTAGCCTGAGGAATATTTTCTTTCTGTGTAAGTCTGTTCAGTGTTAATTTGTGTTGTAGAGCCGTTTCCTGGGGACCTGGCATTTCTGTAGAACAGAGAAATCTTAAAGGGATTTCTTATATGATTATTTTCACATGGTTTGACCAGCGTGCTCCAATTACTTTTGAAATAGATATGTCTCTTTTGTTGGCATCTAAAAAGTGGTCTTACAGTTTATAAACCTCTCTCAGTGACACTTTGCATCAAAAGCAGTGCTACAAATACGTCTCAAATAAAGACATACAATGCAAGAATTTGCATGTGTACAGCAGAAAATCAGTAATGATTCTCACATCACCAAAATAGTAACAGAGCTCTAAGTAACACTTAATAACTAATTAATTCTTAATGGCTGATAATTTAGAGTGATGATCTGATACTTAGTGATCAGTATTATTAGCTATTCCAACTATCATGATGGGTTTTGTCTGCTTATGTACTTACCTTTTTAATCTTTAATGTATCTTCGAAGCATATATACCTAAGCACATTTTTGTGTATGGTAGTCACTGTCTACAGCAGATTTCAAATATACAATAAATTAATTTAAGAATCAGAAAAAGGAAAACAAGAAAGGTAGCGTCATCAAAAGATATTTGTTCATCTGATAAGAAGACTTGAAAAATGAGTCTTTGTTTTTTCACCTGCTGACTAACCGTTGATTTCATTTTCCATGACTGTGAGAGTGATCTCCAGCCTGACTAATGACAGACATGCTACACCTACAGCTTCTTCAAAGAGCTGCTCCTGAGCAGACACACCTACGCTTTAACCAAAAAGCAGACTCTTAGAACCAGGGCATATGGGATAAGAGACAATCCCTCCGTATGCACAGCAGGCAAGATGTTCGTTCTCGCACCTCTGACTGCAGTTTGGTATCAATGCTTCCTTCTCCATCCATAACCCTGCATCAAAAACCCCAGACCAAAATAATATCATTCTTTCTCTTCTTTATTTCTCCTTTGAGCTCTAAGCGTGTTTTTAAAGCCCTGTCACATGTGGCTTTCTTAAAGGAGCACAAGTTCTGTCGTTCTTATTTTCTTTTTATTGACAAACCCGTATTTGGACAGAAATCTAGGGCTGTGTTTAGAATAGTAGCGCATACCTTTATCGAGTAACAGCACTCCAGTCCTTGCTTACAGCTAGAATCCCTGAAGATGATCACTCCAGCATGTACAGTTCCCTAATGGGGAAAAGGCACTGCAGGTATGCAGTATTAATGACTCTGTTGTGGTAATGCAAAGAGAAGTACTGCGAAAGGGGACAACAAGGTGATAAGTGCAACATGTGTGAAGAGATGGTTTCCGTTTGCAACGACGTAGGAGTGTAAATACATTGCTGTTTTTGCTCCCTGCTTCCACACTAATATATAAGAAAGAAAACACTGAGATTGCCTCCTTAATGGTGAGTGTTCCTCTGCGGTTTTCTGCCCCGCTCTGCTATTTGCAGCTATCTAGTGAAAAACCCTCACTGGCTAAGTATCCCAGCGCCTCTCTGCCCCTGAGCAAAATAATGGTTTGTGGTGCCTAAAGTGCATAAAATGAACACAGACTGGAGCTCTGAGTACATGCTCCTGAGCTGCCATTCTCTGGTGAGTTCATATTCCAAAAAAACCCAACATGAAAACCACATATAAGTGTTTTTTAAGGATAGGATTATCGACGTGTATCTGGTATTAACTAGCCAAAAAAGTTACATTTATCTTGAACAGAGCTGTCTGAAGTTGACTAAGAAAGAATACTCCATATTAAGCACATTTCATTTTCAAGTTTCTATTAGCTGTATTTTAATAAGATTTTTTTTCATTAGTGACAAATGTAATTTCACTTTAGGTAATATACTTGTAGTGTAAGTGCTAAAACCATTTTAATAGTTTTATAATTTTAATAAAGTAAATTAAACAGTCATTCAGCGTGACTGATGGACTGTTCCTTGGAGAGCTTAGGAGAAAATTTCTTCCTCTGTTACAAGGATAATTCAAGGAACATGTGGAGAATTTAATTTTTCTTTCTTTTGTGAAGAAAAGAAAGCTCTATTTTTCAGCAAGGAACAGTTGTGAAAATCCAAATGATCTTTACTTAAAGTATTCATGTGTAGAGCATGATGCAATGAGCTATCCTGAGGACTTGAGAAGTAGGTGTGAAATGTCTAACAAGGCCAGTGTTAAATATTTCTCACATCTAACCATCATTAAGATTTCAGAATTTTCCCATTCACCCCCAGGAGAAAGCAAGACCTCTCAAAAATGTTATGACAAGAGAGGAAGAGAGAGAAGCCTAAAAATAGCAAGTAGGGTAGGGCATTCACCTAAGATTAGAGAGTTCCAGACTGAAATCCCTGTCTTGAAACCGGCTCAAAGGGTAAATCCACATGGTTCAATGAAGTACGAAGTAGACACTCAAGCTAGCTTGCTCAGAGCTAGTTCACACTCTAGAAGCTAGTTCACACTAACTCTGCATGGTGGTGAGAAATAGTGTAAATACACTGGGGAAAGCACTGCGCTGAGGTGGAACAGCCAGATTTCACTCCACACCCGTAACAAGACAACTTTTGACTTCATCTTGTCAAAATATTTTGACCTGGCTGTGTTTGTATTTTATACCCAAAGTATCCTGTAATGCCCAATAAAATGATGCTCAACACGCACAGGTAATGTAATTTATTATTAATTTCATAACATCTCCATAATATACTAATTATTAAAAATGTAGAATATTTAATTGCTATAGTACTTTATAAATATTGTTGATTTATAGTATAAATGTGCATGTAATATGATTATTATTGCCTCAGTGAGAGTGCTGTTTTTTTAAAAAAAAATATAAAGTATGACTACTTTTATTTAATGTTATTTTGTAAACTTGGCATATAGGAGAATTGTTAATGCTCCTTATGATTCTGTGCCTTAGGGCTACACAGGATTAAAAGAATTTATGATCATTTTGCATTAATAAATGAAAAAGTGTGGATTATTGGCTCCATGTGTATTCCTAAAACTTTCCAATAGTAAGAAAATATAAACAACTCCTTTGACTGATTTTTTTATAAATTTTGAAAGCAGTAACCTTTAAATACTCAACTCAGACTTTTTTGAATACAGTGATGGTAGCCTTCTGGAAATATGATTACTATAACGGTCTCCTAACATGTACTAGAAACAAAATATGTTTACATGTCAGATAACAGAAAAAGGGTTATTGTTATAGGATTTTTTAAAGTATAGGTTTCCTAAACCTGAAAAAGAGATCATTTGTATTCCTGTAAATGCCCTTGCTTGTATATCTTCTAGTATAAGTGCACCATCTTGTGTTCAGTACAAATACTTGTTGAAAAACAGAAGATATTGCGTTATAATTAACTTAATAACTATCAAATCTGTTTGTGTCTTAAGATACAAGGTATCCCTACACACACCACACAAATTTTTAAAAAGAAAATACTATCATTAAAAACAATGTAGAATGAAAGTGTTTGAAATTTTTAGTCTGTATACATTATTTTATATAAATTCTAGCTTTATATAAAAATAATTACCAGTTAAAATTCAATCTGAAAAAGAACCTTCAATACTTTTTTTCTTTAAGTAGTTATTTAATTTAGTTTATAAAGTTTTCATGATGTAAAAATCCAATAATTTATCAAAGATTTGAAGTAAATAAAATACATCAGGTTGAGTTATATGTATAATTCTGATTTACTTATTTTTGTTATAATCAGTATAATCATTCAATGTGCTGAATGCACTATCATCTCACTTATTTCTAGGCCACTACCTTGGCAGAGCTTGACTCCAGGCATCTTTGGGACACAGGAGAAATAACGTAACTGTGTGTTCCTAGCTGTTGCTTTTAATCTAATTATGAAACCATCTTTTCAGAGAGTCATAGAAGGGTTGCGGTTGGAAGGAACTCCAGGATATGGTCTAGTCCAGTCCTCCTGCTCAAAGCAGAGTCAGCTACATCAGGTTACTCAGGGCTATGTGTGGTTGGGTTTTGAACATCTTCAATGATGGATACTCCACAACCTCTCTGGGAGTCCAGTTCCTGCATAGTGTTTGGCCAGCCTCACAGTAGAAGTTTGTTCTTGCATTTGAGGGGAATTTTCTGTATTTCATTTAGTGTTCATTACTTCTTGTCCTGCCACTGAGCACTGCTGAGGAGAGCCTGGCTCTGCCTTCTTTACTCCCTCCCATCAGGCAGACATCGATGAGATCCTCCCCGAGCATTCTCTTCTCCGGGCTGAACGGTCACAGCTCTCAACCTCTCCTCATATGTTAGATGACCCAAGACTTTAAGGGCTTTTGTGGCTCTTTGCTGGACTCATTCCCATATGTCCATGTCTCTTGTGCTGCGGAGCCCGGAAATGAACACAGCACTGTAGATGTGGCCTCACCAGTGTTGAATAGAGGGGAAGGATCATGTCTCTCAACCTGCTGACCATGCTTTTTCTAATGCAGCCCAGGATACTGGTGGCCTTCTTTGACAAAATGTCACATTGCTGGCTCATGGTCAGCTTACTGCACATCAGCACCTGTTCCGCAAACTTGCTTTTCAGTCAGTCAGTCCCCATCATGTACCCCATCATGTACTGGTGCATGGTCTGGTCCCAGCAGAGCTCGTCTCACCAGCTGCTTGATTACTTGTATCAGGAAGTTACCATCAATGCACTCTGGAAACCTCCTGGATTGCTTGTGCCCTGATGTGTTGCCCTCTACAGATATCAAGTGGTTAAAATGCCCCGTAAGGACCAGGATCTGTGAATGAACAATGGGACTGACAAGTTTTCAGCTTCCCTTGATGCTTTCATTCATTCCAACGAAAGTCTTCATTAGAGTGGGAATAATATATTGATTTCTTGTCCAGCTTAATCGGTCCAAGTTCAAGGGACCACAGAGAGGACTTGACTATATTAATTTTATAAATATGAACATGACTGTCATTAGGTTTAGGAGTCTTACATTTGGGTTTTTCTCATGCTAAGTTTGCTGTACTTACTCTGAAATTTCTCTGCCTCACTATTCATCTAGTTTTGACATTTATTCACGTACCTTCTCTTCCCTCCATAGTTCAACAGCACAATTCAGAGAAACTGAAATTTTCTTTCTTGTTTATTCCTTTCTCTTGCTTTTCATTTCCAGATGCAGCCACCATCACTTTGCATATTTGTCCCTCCTTCTTAAATCTGCAAAAACTGTCTTTTGTACTGCTCTTATTTTTTCTCTCTTATTTCTGAAACATTTCCTAATATTTTTCTTTTGAAATAAAATCTCTTTTCATTCCTTTTACTGCAGAATGCCTTAGATGTCATCTATTAGGGCTACAAGGATGGTGAGGGGACTGAAACATCTCCACTAGGAGGAGAGGTTGAGGGAACTGGGCTTGTTCAGCCTGAAGAAGAGAAGGCTGCGAGGGGACCTTATAAATGCCTACAAATATCTGAAGGGTGGGTGTCAGGAGGATGGGGCCAAGCTCTTTTCAGTGGTGC
>Ga0065711_1028024_pt1 | contig 44235 bp, 20 predicted proteins | sample Hoacrofraction12_FD_59098 | JGI IMG/M metagenome (GOLD analysis project Ga0065711, IMG submission 59098) | Hoatzin crop microbial communities from Cojedes, Venezuela - Epithelial fraction 12 v2 (version 2) | ecosystem: Host-associated > Birds > Digestive system > Esophagus > Crop | place... | reverse complement strand
CCTGTGGTTGTTCCTCCCCAGGTGCAGGACCCTGCACTTGCCCTTGTTGAACCTCATCAGGTTCCTCTCTGCCCAACTTTCCAGCCTATCCAGGTCACGCTGAATGGCAGCACAGCCTGCTGGTATATCTACCACTCCTCCCAGTTTTGTGTCATCAGCAAACTTGCTGAGGGTATATGTTTACATGCTTATATGTTTTATATGAGGGAATATGTTTACAGATAAGCAGGGACCATTTACAATTATCTCATCTACACTGAACAAAGAGAACGCTTGTGTTCTTTCAACATCAAGACCACTTCAGTTTAATGGTGTTGCCTTGATACTGTAGGTTGGGGAGTATTCATGCTGTCTAACTACAGGGACCTAAATACGGCCCGAAGTCATGGCTGCCACTCCTTCCACTCTGAAGGGCAGGGCACCACTTTCAGTAGTATTGACTGCCTAAGCTCTTGGCACACGGATTTACAATTATCTGGATGTTAGGTAGGCCAGATTGTTGCACATGACAGACAAAGAACTGATGCATTTGTATGGATCAACTGCAGTAAGACTAGACAGTCTTGGATGTATCAAAGTTGGTTTAAACACACAGTACATAGCACTTCCCACTTCTAGACCAGCCTGTGTTGATCAGCCTTCTTGCCTTGACAAGGGACCAAGGCAGGGCTGTCAGGAGAGCCATGAAGAGCAGGACTGTTCCTCTTCCTACTGACGAACAGTGAGCCTTGGATATCAAACCTAGCTGGGAATCTACCTGCATTAAGTTCCTTTTTTTTTTTTCTGGGACTACAAATACTCCCATGATTCTATGTCTGTGGTTCCAATGGTAAAAATGAGCTCCTAGTTCCTTAACTTGTCAGGCTCAACCTGGCAGCCAGGTACTCCCACACTGCCCTGTGCCCCTACTTTACCATAGCCACTTGTGTTTGCTTTCTTGCCATCTCTCTCGTTCAGTCTTTCTTTTTCTTGCTTGTAAGTCTTTCTAATTCACCACATCTTTTTGTGAAAAACTTCACTCCTTTCTGACCCTTGTCATCTACTTGTGCTGAAAGACCGCAAAGATCTTATTTTCCTTTTAGAAACAGCATTGTGAAAAAAACTTTTATTGTTGCTTACTATGACAATGCTATAGTCTCATGTTGCTGATTGATAGTCACTAAGAAAAAGAAAAATCAGACTTTAAGCAATGTAGAACTTGTCTTTTCTATATCTTTATCTTAGAAAGAAATCTAGTTAAACAGCTTATGTGCCAGGTAAGAAGAGGTGATATTATGTCCCTAGTAATTTGGAATTGGTGCTAACTGCATCAGGTAATAGGAGCTATTTATTTTTATTTACCTTTTGTATATCAGGCACTTTGACTGTTTGTTACCAGTAATGCTCACCCATAGTTTATCGTCATGCAGAACTGTAACCCTCTGGAAAGCAGAAGTCAGTATCACTTCGCCAGTTCTCAGAATATGGACAGAATCAATAACAGATCAAACTGTCTCCATTGAAGTGTCTTGAAGAAAAGGCAAACTGGGCTGTATAGCAGAGGCCAGTACATAATTTGTGAACCACCTGAACTTTGCCTGAGATCCTCCTAAGTTCCCTCACAGTTTTTTCCAAAAGGTGAAAATTTAACTGTTTCTGAACACTGGGAAGGAGTCTCTGACACGCTCTTTCACACACTAAGACAGTTTACGTAGCTCTTAGACAACAGATGGCTGCAATAGCATATGTACTTACTTCCACTCATTCACTACTGGGTAGCAAGATTTATAAACAGGACACTGTTCAGTTTGGGTAGTTAATTTCCGACTCATGTTCATTTTTATTTAAAAGGAGAATCAACAGTGCTCTCCCAGAAGCCACCAAGTTTTTTTCTTCTTCTACAGAACTCAAGTGTTTTCCCTCTGGCATGTCTAGAGCAGGTCTTGTACTAGCACTGGCATCCAAGACAGCTGCACTTCTTTCAGGCAATGCAGAGATTTGCATTTCACTGCGGACTTCTTTGGCCTGAAGCAGCTTGGAAGGACATTCCATCCCAATGAAGGGGACAAGTGCAAGGTGGAAACTACCTTATGCATATTCTGCAGGAGACTGTTTGCACCAAAGCATCATATTACACTTTTGTTTGAAGCTGCTGCAAAACTACGTGCTCTAGTGCCAGGCTGAATCAGTACCTGAAACAAATTCTCCATCTGAAGCAATACAGCAGCTGTCTAGTGGGGTGTTGGGCTTTCTCATTGTGTCCTTGTCCTATAGGAATGCCTTTCGCCACTACCAAGCAGTTAAGAAAGGAGCAAACAACTTCTCACAGTGTTCATTTGACTGAAACCAGAATTCAACGCTATTCTTCTCCTTTTACAAACACCCCGTTGTGTCCAAGCCCAGGATAAGAATAGAGAGTCTGAAGTCGATGCTTTTCAGAGTAGATCAGAGTGAAAAAAAATGGGAGGTTTGAGAAATTTCAACTTGCTCACTGTCTTCTAGCATGAGTTGAGTTAAAAAAGGCTTAAATCTCTGGACTTTAAAGTCATTCAGTCCTAGAATATATATATATATATATGTATATATACATATAAAATGGCATATAATAGCAATAATCCCGTTTACCTCTGAGTAGACTGGGAGATTAAAGGTTCTGCCAATGTCCTGAGCAAACAGCCAGGCTGCAGCATCATACATGCCCTCTGCATCTTCCAAGGCAAACACAGCTCACTTTTAACTAAAGCTCAACTTGCACAAATAACTTATGGAGTCGGTTATTAGTCACACATTAGGTTGCCCCCAGAAGCTACACAAATTAACCTGAAAAACCAGCAGGTTAATTAAACAGAAACTATATAACCTTAGGCACAGACTATACTTTTCTGTCTGTGGATGTATAACACAAAAGAATCTCAATCCTGATGTGGCCTTCTATGCTAATATGAGATAACATTTACTACTACTATAAATATAATTTTACACGTATTTATTTTGATTCATCCTAAAGCTATCACTGTTATGGAGGCTGAGGTCTGCATTATCAACTATTAGCACCATCATGACGTTTTCATGACCAGAGTATACAGTGATTCACATTGAAGGATCTCAAAATACTTGTAATGTATTCGTCAGAAACCTTTAAATGTTTTTAACTGCTTATCTGCAACTGTACATCTGTGAGATTTTTATCCTTGATTAGGCAGATTTTCTAGTGTATCTATCATTCTTTAACTGAAAGAAAAATGTGAGTGATTCTAAACATTATACTTGTGCTTTGAGTTTAGTCTTTCACAAGAAATCCTTACAAGGATCAAAAATGTGACTTCTTGTTTATTTAATCTGATTCTAATAAGTGCAAAAAAAATGGGTGAAAGCCCATTACTGCCACTTAATGTTTGAGGAGAGCCTTTTGTGAACCTTGCTATTAAAATGGCCATGGTAGTAGGAAGCAACTGTAATTTGGCTATGAATCATAGAGCTATTCACAGGAAGGCTCCTAGCAAAGACAAAGGCCCTGCTGTCCATTACAAGCCCATGAACTGCCTTCAGATAAATGCAGCTTGTCCTTCGATGTAAAGCTACTCATCACAATCCACCCAGCAGCCTCCATTGTTCACCCTAATGAAAATGCACACTGTAACGGAGCAGCTGTCTAATTCATTACAGCAGAGACTATTTTTTCAACCAACTGCTTTGTACTGAAAACTGTAAAAATCCCCAAAGCAAGCAGAAACAGGTTTTTTCTACATAAAATTTAATCTTCATTTGCAAATGGCAAAATCTCCTTTTTCTTTTAAAATAAGTAAACAACAATGGCGTTCCTTTTGTGTGTATTTAGCAGAAAGATAAATCTCAAAGAGCTTTCCTCTATACCATCTTTAAAAGAATCTCTTCTTTCTGGATTTTATGTATCTACAGCTGCTTTGAAAAAGAGGAGGCAATTTCTTTGGCTGCATTTAACTTCCTCCTGGCTCCTTTCAGTTAATATTTATCTAATATTTGTTAATTGCTACTAAAGATGCTGCATCAGGTAATGCATTTAATTTACCTACTGAGCCTGAAACCACGGGACGGAAAGTGTATCTATGGATATGCCACTGTAGAGTAGCAACAGTAGCTTTGGGCTACAGCTGCTAAAAATAACTTGCTCTGTGCTGCAACTCAAGTATGCGACATTCAGACCATTCACAAGAACTGCAATTAAAAGCATCAAACGGGATGGAAATACCCTCCTCCATGGCTCTGGCAATCCGTTTTTGAGGAGTATGTGCAGTGGTGGAGTTTTTCTCTTGTTTGTTTCTTTTGTTTTTCAGACACAATACTTCCTCTGCTTTCTTTGCTGGGAACCAGTACTTTTAGAGTTTAAACAGAAGTGGGAATCATTTTTATTCCAGACAGACAGCAAGGAAGAAGAAAAGATAATTTTTCAAGGCCAAACAATGTTAGACTGTTGGCATTTCTGTTAACAAGGCAATCAAAACAGTAGCCTTCATAATAAATAAAATTCCTTTAGCATTTATATAAAATATGGCCTGCTGCACACACTTGATTAGCATATTTTCCTTCGCAGAGTCTCTAGGGGCAAGGCTGATCTACTCTTACCGTTACTAAAGCCTACATGCTTAGTGAGCAGTCCCCATGAAGCTGAAGAGATTGATCACGCAGGTAAACCCCTCATCAATCGGGCCTCATAACGAATGCGGCAAAGTGACAAATGAAGAGCTGAAACCCTGCCTGGCAATCTTTCCATAAAACTGGCCTAACAAAGCACGCTGGGGGAGCTGCCAGCCGGGGCTGTGCTGGGCCTGGCGGGGAGCTCCGGCCCCGTGTCCCACGCAGAGGCAGATGGAGCGGCCATGCTGCCAGGCTGGCCGGCCATGGGCCTCCCTGCCGCCCAGGCTATGGTCCACTGCTCTGCGCTGGAAGGAAGAGGCTTAAATCAGCATGACCCTTCATAGAATCACAGAATGGTAAGGGTTGGAAGGCACCTTACAGATCATCCAGTTCCAAACCCCCTGTCATGGGCAGGGACACCTTCCACCAGACCAGGTTGCTCAGAGTCCCATCCAACCTGGCCTTGAACACTGCCAGGGAGGGGGCAGCCACAGCTTCTCTGGGAAACGTGTTCCAGGGCCTCACCGCCCTCATGGTGAAAAATTTCTTCCTGATATCTAGTCTAAATCTACTCTCTTTCAGTTTAAAACCACTACCCTTTGTCCTATCATTACAGGCCCTTGTAAAAAGTCCCTCTCCAGGTTTCTTGTAGCCCTCCTTCAGGTACTGGAAGGCTGCAATAAGGTCTCCCCAGAGCCTTCTCTTCTCCAGGCTGAACAACCCAACTCTCTCAGTCTTTCCTCACAGCAGAGGTGCTCCAGCCCTCTGCTCATTTTTGTGGCCTCCTCTGGCCCTGCTCCCACAGCTCCATGTCTTTCCTGTGTTGAGGGCTCCAGAGCTGGACGCAGGACTCTGGGTGGGGTCACACCAGAGCGGAGCAGAGAGGGAGAATCATCCTTGCATAAGTTATTTGCTCCAGTATTCAGTTCTTCTTTACTTCTTTTACCGATGGTTTCGCCTTTCTCTGCCCCTTGTGAAGGGGACGGAGCACCTTGACAGTGGTGGCTGTCGCTCTACTGTTTTCTTTCTCAGGCTATTGAGAATCTCCTGTAAAGGGGGAAGGGATCTTCTTTGCTCCAGGTTAGGCAGCAGCAGCACAGACACAGGCTCAGCTGTCCCACTACAACTAACGATCTACACAAGGATTAAGAGCATCAATTAAAAAAATTGTTTTTTCTTTCTTCCAGTTAGAACAAACTGAACAGTATCTTTTTCCCCTCTGTTCTGTTCTGCCAAAGTAAAACAAAACAATTTTCTTCTCAAACTGCTTTGCATCAGAACATCTCCTTAATATGCAATGAAAGGCTTCATCTTGTAAAAGATGTGTAAGAAACAAAAGGGAATGAAGGCCTGGCTGCACCTACCTCGGCTGCCTACTTTCCCCAGAACAGCCGGTGACGGGGACACTTCGGGGACCTGAACTCCAGTCCCAGCTCTGCCTGAAGGGCTTTGAATTTGCATTTCCTACAAAATGAGCTAGCCACTGTGCTATGCCATTCTCTCACTCTTGACAGCTGATGTTTCAGTACTTATAAAAATGCATTTCAAAGCTGTAAATATCGAGGAAACACATACTGGGGTTTTTTTTACCCTGATGGTGAAGGCACTCTGTTGAGGTGAGAGAATTACTCTCTCAAATCAATGCAGGTAGCAGAAGACTGAATGTAACTCTCGCATATTTTCCTTGACAGCATTAAGCACTGGACTCTGAAAAAGCAGAAGGGACATTATCTGTCCCTCTGTCAAGATATATCTCCTCCTCAACAGCCTAAACATGTTTGCAGCTCAAAGTATTTGGGAAATTTGGTCCATGTCCATGTAAATTTTGAGCTGTATTAAACCATGGTTTCTGGCAAATTTTCTATTTGTACTACTTGTAAATTTAAATCCTGTTTTGCTATACCATTGTGCAAGAACAATCATTTATAAGGAGTCATTAAAAATAAGGAGTATATTTATTCATATTTTTGTGAAAACTGAACACATTTTGCATGTGAAATATTTCCTGTGTTAAATTCATTCCCACAGTGCTGTTTTCTACCCAAGTTTGTCAATACTAATCAGCACCCAATATACTCAGGGTATTCAGGCTGATGTATACAGGATGATAGTGGTTCAGTACAACTACTAAAATATTCATGTGAAAACATATGTTGCACTAACGCTGCCAAAGTGTTTATAAGCAATATGTCTGGAAAAAATAAAAAGAGGAGAGAGAAGGATGATCCGCAAATTAAAAACCAGATATCTTGTAAAATTATCATTAATAAATTTGGCACAAGACATTGTAGTGTGCTAATCAAAACTGCTGATAACACCAAAATAGGAGGCAATGTCCATTAGGTAAGAATGAAAATATCACATTAGAGGAAAGAACTGAGTGTTGTTAAAACAACAGGGATTGGACAAAACGGAATAAGGCAAAGCTGAAGGTTATGTTCACAGGTTGTCTATATGGCCAAATAAAACAAGGGGCAGGTAGAAGAGCCTGTGGTTTATATAGACGAGAAAGAGACAGTGGACAGAAGCAACGACACCGAGCAACGAAGTGACACATCCAGGCTTGCACCCAAAGCCAGGGAAGCACCAAGAACACAGACCTGTGCAGCACCAGGCCAGTGAGCTTGGATCTCAATGTGGCGCCTTTTCTGGTGATGACATTGCTATTACAGGACAAACGGACTCTTGTAGATGGCACCGTGCAGTCACGAGTTTCTTGCTCAGGAACTGTTCTCAGACAGGCATATTTTCATTAACTTCAAGAGCAAATCCACTGCTAGGGACACCTGTTCTTCATATCTATCATGTTGTCAAGGCCCACTGCTGAGAATATTTTGTGCCATTTCTAAACTCCTCTCTGATCCATCTTTTTCAAGAACTTTTAAGGTCAGCAGAGAGCAACACGTGCAGCATGCAGATTTAGTGGGCAGATTAGCTAAGTGACCTCAGAAAGGGAACAAAGCGTGCTGCTCTTTCAATCAGCATCTTTTAAAATCTATGTTAACTAACATTGAAATATTTGCTGTGACACAAGAGTTTGCTGCAAGAGTTTCCATGGTAATTCTTGGCCTCTCGACTGTGGGGACAATTTCAGCCAGCTCCAGCAGGCAGGATGGGTTTAAGGATATCTTCCCAGACAGCCTCCAGACTATTCGTTGTACAGACCCCAGGCACAGCCGTGGTACAGTTGTGGATTGGGAAGAGGGTGCTCAGCACCCTCAGCAGGCTGCGAGCCACAGGGTGCCCTGCGGTGCTACGGGTGAGTGGTGCAAACGTTCCTTCCCGTTGGTAAATCTACCCCCCAAACTGAACGCTGCTGAGACTCAAGATGGGAGATGCAGGCTGGCGTTTCCCCCAGATTATCAGGAGCTTTGTCAGTAGCTGCAGCGCAGCTCTCGCTCAGCGCAGCAGCTGGCTGCTGGCTCCAGCTGTGGGCTTGCAGCCCGTCCTCCACAGGCCTCCCGGGACTTGGCCAAACTGCTGCTCTTGGATGGCCTCCTGCTACAGACAGCAGGAAGGTGTCAGGCCATGCAAGCAAAATCCTTTCTTCTAATCGCCGGCTGCCAGTTGCTCCTACAACTAAAGCTCTCATCCACCTTTCTAAACAGCTGAAATGCATTTACTAGTATTGTTCCTTCAAATACCTCTACAGTACAGCTATATACAATATCTGGTCACTGGTTTGTGCAACTAATCTGATTATATTTTATACACATTTTTAGCACTGAGGTGTTTTATTTTCCTGTAATTGGGAAGAACTACAAATAAATAAACAACTTGCCTATAAATATTATGCATATAATAGTACCACAATGTAAATATTGCATCTATTTTGCAGAGTATTATATATGCTATGCATGATGTTATACATCAGTGGGACATCTATATACATGTATAAAGACATACAAGCATGTGTGCATCTCCATGAGAAGATTACAGAACAGGCTATGAATGCAAAAATCCTTGTTTGCTTTAATAACGAAGCAAGCAAACACTCTCTTTAATAACATCTATGATGCAGAGTGGCACAGGAATAAGGATCCTCCTTAATAAGTCTGTAAATGTTAATGATATGACCCATTTCTGCCACACCACTGAGTGGTTTTATAGCAGCATGTCATCATGACATACACCACCTCCAAATGTCTATCAGCATATTTCATACTGAACTTGCTTATACATCCATCGGTTTCTGGTGTGTAGTACTTGCTCCTTTTTTATTGAATTGTTTTGAAAAGAGTGAAAGAAACTCAGAACAAAAGGCCAGGGTCAAGTTCACAGAAATACTGAGTGTGTGCTGCAGAGAGCATTTCCATTTTGCTGTCACCAAGGCTGCTGTCAGTCAGCCCAAAAGCACATTGCCGGATACTCACAATACCCAGCCCAAGCAGGCTGTACGCACTCGACCGGACAGCTCTGACAGATCAAACCACAGTTCTGCGCGATGGGGCATTCCTCTTTGTGGGGTTATCCACACTGTCCCCCGTCATCCCATGAGGCTGCCCGATGCTGGTCCCCAGGGGCACGTGCCACTCACCCTGACAGTCCCTGGGAAGGGTGCCCGGGATCCCCATGGCTGCAACAGGGGAGCGCCCGCCTGGCTCCCGTGGACCGCAGAGATGTTCAGGGCTCACAAGGAAAGGCAATGCAGGGCAGGCCAAAACTGCCCCTCGCATACCTGCGACTGATGAAACCAAAGGGGGTGGTTTCCAAAATCTTACTGTTCTCTGAGATGCTTCTTTCTGACCTCTTTAATTCTACTGGAAGAGCTCTGATTTGCTCCTGACCTTCACAGGCTGTCTCGAATAATGTATTTATCTATCTATCTGAGATATAATCAAATATGGCAGCCAGAAGGACACTCTAGCTCCCTAACCACTTGCTCTGGGGTTTTTTTTTCATTCATGAGGTAAATAGTTTATTTGGGTTCTTTTCTTGAAACAAAGGTAATTTTTTCTGTTATTCATCTCCAGACGTGAGCTACCACATTAAATAAATACTGAGTCTTAAAGTCTTCTCTGAGACAAATCTCTTGCAGACTTCGGTATGATCTTTGTGTAACTCCTACAGAATATTAATGTACTTGGAGACTGAGTTTTATCTCTGTTTCTAGCCCTCCTATTTAATTTAACTACTTTTATAAAATGAAAATGAAACTTGAAATGATCTTCAACTGAAAGTTCGAAACCTTACCACCGTGCCAACACAGCTGACTAATATAGAGCTGAAGCAATAGGAGGAAATAGGAAAATAAACAAGTCCAACACACACTTCAAGGATTATTACACCTAAAGGAAGGGATAGGAGGAAAAGCAGCATCGTTTTTCAGGAAGTTATGCACTGAGAAGAGCTATTACAGATGAAATGAGTTGCTCCTGTTGTTTTTATTCCTGGTTGGAAAGAAACAAGAATATTTCTAGTTTTGAGATGTACCATCATTTCGTACCAGGACTGTTTTTACTAATATCTTTTAAATACAAATAATTCTTGTTTCTTGTTTCAGAAATATTTTATTTTAGTTTTCCTCTGCTCTCTTTCGTGGTTCAAAGACAATAAAGAAACAGGACAATGAATTTTGTTAAATTATCATGTATGATGTTCTCCATCAGTAAAAGACAAGACACCACGAATAACCACACCAAATTCCAGTCATTAATCACGTTGCTTTTAATCCCTCTCCCTTATCATTTATTTATTGTCGTCTTAGATTCTGCAGAAGTTTACGACAGAAATATGGTTTTTCTTCTACCTGCTAATTTCAGGCTGACAGGTTTGCTACAGCTACGATAACAACAGTTGTGTTTAATTAGAACATTCTTGTCAGCTGGGGAAGATGGGACAGAAATTATTGGGTAAAGTTTCCATATAACATCTCCCTGGTGGAGGCAAGCGCTAATAACAATGAGAACCTCAATTCCCTGCTCTAATCCCCTCTTCCTATGGTTGTTTACCACTGAGAAGGAACTCAAAAAACAACACAACTGGTTGTCTGGGAAAACACCAGGAGACCATTGATCTGAGCATGTGGCAAAGGAAGAGGAGGATTTGGACTCTTTTCTACCAGCTACTCTGGGCTGCTGATGTGGCCAGCAGGCTCTTGGGAGGAGTGGCTGTGTTTCAGTCTCATCTGGGGTGCAGAAAATTCTGTATTCCTGAAGATGCTAAACCTGTGTCTTCTGGGGGTTACCAATCAAAATCTGGCCCACGTCTCTCTACAGTACATTCAATTACATTAATATTTTTGTTGTTGCATTATATTGCATTCCAAAACTACATATTAACACTGGTTAAACTGTTACTGGATCACATCTGGCACTGTACTGGAAAATCATTCAGCTTGTACTACTCACAGATTTATGAAGATTGAAATTGATTTAACATACACACATGTAGCTGTGTGTATGTTGTATATAAAAGTGATCTCTAACCATTCTCCTTAAAGAGATAAAAAGGTCTATGTGTGAGTATGCATGCACTTGAACATATTTATGTGTTTATTTGTAACACAGTATATAATGTGTTCACAAATAGAAATGAAAGATACAACTATTTTGGAAAGTCAGTACTTGCACCAAATTTTGCCTTTCACTGAGGATTTCCATTTTGTTTTGTAACTGAGCAGTGAAGAATGGTCACAGCACTGGGTGAAAAAATCACATCTATTTTCAAGTTATTTTAATCTGAGAAAGTATCTAATACTGCTTTGGAGGGATGGGAAGACTGAAGGGAGGATCAATATGAATAGAATGGTCAGAATATGAGTAACAGGGACGAATGAGCGGAGGATGATATGAACAGAAGAAACCCTCTCTTTTTCTCAGGAGCTCTAGTATCTCTCTGTAACATGCGTGGCTCACTGAATCCATGGGACTGAGAGAGCCAGAGATAATTCCCTGAAAATCGAGAGAAAAGACAATATGATGAAAAAGGCTTTGACAAAAAAATAAATAAAAAATCTGTCCCCCAAAATATCACAAGCCTAAACAGTTCCATGTGTAAATATCATATGTGCACTATTTGTCCAAGATTATTTGAGTTTTCATGAGGGATTTCATCCTTAGACTTTTCTGTTCAGAACCTCGAAAACTCAGTCAACATGTGTTATTAGACAGAACCTGGTTTAGATTCAGGCATGTCTTCCTGGAGATAAAAACACCTTCTCTAAATTTTTCAAATAAGGGCAAAGAAAGAACGCTTACTTAGGATGAAAGCAAGCCTTATTTAGTTGTGGACTATTTCTAATGTAAGATAGCCTACGATTTAATGAATGAACACAGGATACATTTTTTTCCCAAATCTGTAATTTCAGGGCTCTGTTTTGTCTTTGAACACAACACATGATTAATCTCAGTGTAGGATTTACAAAATCCGCTTTTAGCCATAGGATATTCTCAAAAAAGAGGAAGTAAAATGTGGCTTGTGCTAAACTTAGCAGCTTTGGCAATTAATCAACTTTACTCATTGATTTAGTCAAGTGAAATAGTTTGCTAGGTAAGTACAGGAACTGTTACTGCAATTTTGAATACTAATACGCACCCAGCCAAGCAGGCTTTAGAATAAAGAGGCCAGTGTGATTCATCTGTAATCCCTTTAGTTGCTTTTTAATTTTTTCTCTCAGATTGCAGAGACTAAAGAATATGATACTTTACCCAAACTCTTGGATTATTTCCATGCAGAAGGTTTGACCTTAATGCTCTGCCTACGTGTGTAATAAAATCAGATGGGTTCTAATGATCCTGGTACAGTGACGCATTCTCAATACTGTCTACTTATTTGAAGCATGCAAGTATTGTAACTTATGCCCACTTTTTCTCTGCCTGCACATGATCAGGCTCGTGTTAGCCTTTAATAAAGGACGACATTATAGCAAGTCCTGTTTATCCTGGGAGCGCGATCAGCAGGGGAGTGAGTTGGTCAAGCTCCCTTTCACTGCTCTCAGGGTGTCTTAGCTACTCTTTTATTTCAGCATTTGCCTCCAGATGTATTTCAATTAAAATTAAATGAGGAAGGGACCTTAGAATCCCACACCGTATATTCTTCACCAAGGAGAAATCCAAATTTCAATATCCCATTGGGAACAGTCTCCAGCCCAATGCAATCCCTAAATGAGCCTTTGACTGCTCAGATCCCAACCCCACTGGCCTCTCCTTTCTCATGCCATCATTTTGACATTTAAGAGCCCTGAGCCATAAACCCCAGGAGGAGACCTCCGGTGAGACAACGCTGAGGAAATATGCACTCCCAGTTGCGACTGACATCTATTTGGGGTGTGCGTGTAAGGGACCAACTGAGTACCCAGCACTCTAAAACGAATTTCATGCAGAATGGAGACGGAGCTTTTAAAGGAGGAGATGGAACAGAAAATAGATGATTGGAAATAATGCTGAAGGAATGCCACTTTATTTTGTGTAATGTTAAGGATCAGGATGTGAATGAAAACATTTTATGAATGTGAATATGCGCTGAATGGGACACCTAATATGATATTTGACTTTAAAAACCATTTTTTAGTAGAAACAAGCAAAGACCCTCAAGTCTGAAGCAATGTGAATCTTATGAAAGACAGGTATAATCTCCCTATATGTTCTGCAGCATCATATACTGAAAATGCTGTTCTGCATTCCAGAGTACACTTTTCACCAGTGGCTTTTACAATACTTTAAAAAGCATGTCAGCATCATTGCTCATGTTTCACTGAGAATATTTGGGACCAGAAAATGAAATGATTTTCTGAAAGTCACTTCAGGTGGGCAGGGGTCCGGATCTTATGCAAGTGCTTTACTGTGTCTCCCCTGTTTGTGAGATTATGATCGTCTTGACTATCATTACCTCCTGCTATATTCTGCAGTTCTTGTCATCCTACAACTTCATGTGCAAAGATATACTGAAAAATAAACGAAATATCACCTGGCCATGAGGCTGAGTAGCAAGTACTTCTGCTTAAGAATGAAATGAATGGCTGTCTCACAGTACATACAGACCAATCTAGCAGATTAACAGTTACTCAAACTCATTTCTGATGTCAAAATACTCAGAACAAGTCCAGATGTAAGAGCTAATCCAGCGTATCACTAATATCAGCTGTAAGATGGAGACTGTCAGCATGTTCTCAAACACTGGAATAAAAATACCTGGCAGGAAAATCAGAAATAATGGCTAACTTTGGGTCAGGTCTCACGGTCTCAATATACCTGAGCAGTTCCACCCTGATCTTCGCGGAAACATATGTACCAGAGGTCTTTTGCTCAAACTCCAAAGCCCTAATCCTTTTCTTTTCCCCTTCCAAATTAAAAGGGGCTTTCAAGAGTATTAATTAGCTAGAACCAACAAACAGTGCAGTTTGAACTCCACTGCTGAAAAATTCTGAGTCAACTCTGAACATTTTTATTCTTAATCTTATTCATTTTATTATATTGGGGCCTGTGCTTTTTTGAATTATATAATTATACACAGCAATTCTGCATATAGAACAGTTCTCTTCTTCCCACCTCTTGGTCTTACATTTATATATGATTGTAAAGAGCTACTAGTTAGGGACCTGGATCCTGACTATGCATAGTAAGGTCACAAGGTATTTTTTTAGATTCTGTGCCTCAGATTAGTATTCTTTTTATACTAGATAAAATAAACTCTTTCCAAGGTTATCCACTAAAAGTAAAAACAAAATTTTGTCGTAAACCCAAAAATAGTAGGCTGTATAGCAGGAAGTACAGCATCAGACAGGAAAACACGGTTGCTTATTATGAGGCAAAAATATTTAGCGACCAGTAAGCCACACTTGCTTAGGTAGATGGAAGGAAAGATGAAGATGAATTCCATAAGAACACAGAAATTGCTGAAATTAAGCAGTTTATTCAATACTTTTCCACTCTCTGAAAGCTACTATTATTCTTGCATGTGATTAAGCATGGAACAGCTGCAGCCTAGGTCACTACAAACCCAGACAAAATTGGCAGAGTTCATTTAAAAAAATCTGTATAAATATTATGAGGAATTGCTCTTTCAGCAGTACATGGTACTTGCCATTGGTTTAAAGGAATACCCTGTTATGTTCTATTATCTTGGGCTTAATGTTTTTCTAGTCAAGCTCCAGGCAGCTCCTACAGTTGCTCATTTCTCTTGAAGCTCACTAGCAAATGCATCATTTTAAATAATTCAGAAGTGACCATTTCACTTCCTCCCTTGCAGGGGTTTGGTTGCTGTTTGGTTTTTATTTTTAATATTACCTAATGTAACTGGACAAGGCCACAGGGATCAAAACTAGTCTCCGTAATTTCCCTCAGAAATTGTCCTGGTGTATCCCAAAGGACTGCAAGACGAAGAGATGCAGCTCCCTTCCATACAGCTAGATACCCTGAGGAAACGTTGCCTTGCTTTTGTCTGACTGAGAGCAACATGTACTGGTCTGTTCAATCGCTGCATGGAGGCAGAGTATGGGTTAAAGTTTCGGGATGGTAACTTGCTCAGACTCTTTCTAGGGTAGATCTGCCAGCTGAGACTTTTCTGAAGCAACAGAAGGAACTGTACGGCTTTTTGGGTCTGGTGCAAGTACTGCTAAAATCGGAGAAAAGGTTCATTTTTCATGAAAGTTGTCTGAAAATATGCTATACACTGTTGGAGGTTGACGGCACGTGAGTCATGCCAGGTGGGACGCACTGTGCGTGTGGCTACCAGTCATTGAATCTGGCCGGCATGGCCATCCCCACCTTGTTGCCCCAGGGAGACCAGAGACAGCTTTGCTGTAGGGTATTGAGTCCCCTCTGGCCAACACTTGTGACAGCCTGCTCTGCGAGCTGGTGTTTCACTACACAAATCTAAGCTAGATAACTGATTGAAGTATTTAGGTCACAGAATTTAACGAGTTGCTAAATATTACCCAAGCCCCAGGCCCAGGAAAAGGACGCAGCTACTTCAGAATTGAGCAGAGAAAATATTTTGCTATCTGAAGACAGATCAGAGAGTCTCATATAAGGAAAAAATGAGATGGTTCCTGGATATCGTGAAACAACTAATCAGAACAAATCAGAGCCATTCGGAGCTTTAGAAATCCACCCAAAACATTGAATAATAAATGAGTGCCTTTATAAAAACTTTAAATCAGTGTTGCATTTAACATATGTGATCTGTGAAAAGGACAGAGACTTACAAAATCGTTTTTACTCAAGGCTGCTTTCAGGGTTGATGGATACTGCCATCCGGAGAAATGCAGTTATCTAGTATATATTGCTGATGTTATTTATATCATTCTTTTTCCAAATATTCGAAGTAGCAAGGTAATCCCAGATATTCCATTATGTTAGTATTCAAACATCCTACATCAAGTTAATCTGTTCTATAACTTCTCTGACTTCTCAGGGTTGCATCAGAAAATAAAATGGTCCACTGTAGTATAAGAAATCTTTTATAATTTGATGGTAACCACTCTTCTCAAAAAATCTCCTAAAACATCTACATCAAATTCAAGAGGTGAAATTGTCCTAGAACAGAACTTCAGGCTATAGAAATAAATCTACAACATAATTATTTTGGGGAACAACTGGCAATTAGGAAATATTAAATTCAAGGACACAGTCAGGCATTTTATGACTTTGCTAAAAGTCAGAGGTATGATTTACTTTTTCTGTTCGATTAGGTCATCAGATAAATAGCATCATTAGGAATAATAATAGAAACCTTGAAGTTCAGTAGAGACACCAGCCAGCTTTCTCTCACGACAAGGAAACATATGTGCCTTCGAGCAACCCCTAACATGAAATATGTTTCAGGTGCCATATGCTATCTTTACTCTTTGGATTTCACTGTAGAACCCATAACCCCTCAAAACTTTTTTTCACCTATTGCTTCTTTGCATCAGTCATATTCACATTTTTTAGTCATTAATTTACATTTTGGACATCATTTTTTTGTGAGACGTGACAGGGTCATAAAATCAATCCCAATGAGCTGTGCAAAATTAACAGATGAAATGGTGTGCTAGGTTTGTTTTCACCACCATCATCATTAAGTACAAGGCTGGCTCATTATGGGGAGACAACGTTTAATCGTCCTCCAAATTCTGCAGATGGATTTACGTCTGTGCATATCCTCTCCTGTGATGCTCAATAGCCAGGCACAGTCTGTTCCAACCGTCTGTAAACAGGACCCAGTTCAGCAGGCTGCTCCGATTTAGCAAAGCATTTCAACATGTCTTTCTGTCCAATGGTTTCAGAGGAGTTTAAGCCCATACTTAAAGCTAATCAAGACACACTAAGGCCACGTGCTAATCGAGACTGGCCTTCTGCGTGTGCATTGATTCTTTAGTGAGCTGGAGTTCACCACAAGCTACAGAGGGCTATACTGAGATGTAGCAATCCTGACAACTGCACCTTGATTAGCCAGTGCTGCCACTGCAAACGAAAGGGTCAGAAGAACAAAAAGCAGAAGAATCCCCAGAGTATCAAAAAGCAGGAACAAACGGTGAATAGCCATTTTCTTCCCAAGATTCGAAGACATTCTAAGAAGAATTAAAAATATCTATCAGTCTATGCTTACCATTTACTTGTCACATTCCTGACAACTTAGGGTTAAATTATGCTTAAGGGAATCGTATTTTAGTTTAATTTATCAGCATAATTATTTCCCTCCCGAAGGGATGACGCATGGGGAGGCACTGCAGAGCTTTGAGGTTCCTTTCCTCAAATGAGACAAATGAGCAATGACGCCCAGGATTTTGCCAGTGGGACTCCATTCCAGCATTGCCCTTCAGCTTCTTGGCTGAAGAAATCGTGAAAAGCATAACCTGGCTTCTCACAAAGAGGAGCCTCAGTGAAGCTAAATCTAGCACCAAAGCTAGTTTTCTAAGTTTTCATCTACCAGTAGCAGATTTAAATGGGGACTTTAGGAAAACATACATGACTCATTGGACAAAATTGTTGGCTAGTATAATTCTACTATTGCTATTGGAGGTATACAGAGCATGGAGTTAGTTTTCTCTATATATTATTTATTAAAAAAAAAAAAATTTTTCTTTAAATAATCCAGAAAGTTTATCAAGATTAAGAAGCCTGTTCTTTCTCTATCATTTTGTGCTTGACATTGGTTGGATCTATCACATGGCTATAAAGAAGAGCACAGCAGATGCTTAATGTCATGGAAGAAAGAAGCAACCAGAAATCCCGAGCTGTCCAGAGAACAGAAAACAAACCACTACAACAAGACAAGAGACTCAGGTTCTGTCTCAGTCCTCAGTGGGCCATCGCTTTTCAGGTCAGTGAGGTCTAGGCAGTGCTCATACAACATTTGGGCCAACTGATTGCTCAGATGCTTTATACTGACAAAGCTATTTACTGAAAGTTAATGCTTTCTCAAAAAAACATAAAGATAAGCCACTCAGGTTCAGAAAGAAGCGAAGATAAAAGGTGAGATGAGAGTGCAGGATGGCAGGAAAAAAAAATCAAATAGGGAAATATAGCAACTAAAGGTGGATGTCCTCTTTCTGAGAACTCACACATACCTGGTCCAGGACCCACCGTGAAGAACAGGGACTCAGATGAAGCACTGCAAGGCCCTTTTACTGGGTACTGACCAAGAAACAAAGATGGATCCATTTTTTACCCAGAAACAAGGGTTGTTTCAGAAACCAGGCTACCATGTTGTTGGAGCTCACGGGAAACTAGGGATGTAGAATAGGCTGTTACTGGTGGCAGTAAACAAAAAAACCACATGGGCAGGTGTGGATCAAAGAATAAAACTTTTCCCTAAATGAAAAATGTAGGAAAACCATTCAACAGAGGAGAGCAGATAAATCATAGAATCACAGAATCATTAAGGTTGGAAAAGACCTCTAAGATCGTCAAGTCCCACCGTCAACCCAACACCACCATGCCTGCTAAACCATGTCCTGAAGTACCACATCCACACGTTTTTTGAACACCTCCAGGGATGGTGACTCAACCACCTCCCCGGGCAGCCTGTTCCAATGCCTGACCACTCTTTCAGTAGAGACATTTTTCCTAATATCCAATCTAAACCTCCCCTGATGCAACTTGAGGCCATTGCCTCTCGTCCTATCTCTAGTTACCTGGGAGAAGAGACCAACACCCGCCTCACTACAACCTCCTTTCAGGTAGTTGTAGAGAGCAATGAGGTCTCCCCTCAGCCTCCTCTTCTTCAGACTAAACAGCCCCAGTTCCTTCAGCCGCTCCTCATAGGACTTGTGCTCTAGACCCTTCACCAGCTTTGTTGCCCTTCTCTGGACACTATTGATGATATGCTATTATTAAGTGATACACTATTATTGATTATTATTAAATGATATGATATTGATTATTATTCAATGATATCATTATTAAATGATACACTATTATTGATGATACAATATTATTAAACAATACACTATTATTTGTATGCTCTGAGGATGGCAGATACATGTAAACACAGAAATCCTAGACGAATGACAGTAAGATGCTCCAGGCGACCTTGAAACTGACACTGTTAACGAGACTTCTTGCTCTCTAACCTTGCATAAACTTAGTGACAGAACTACAAGGCAAAGCATCTTTCTCCTCAAATTAGTATTACAAAGAAAGCAAGTTGCTAGTCTTCATTTTCTCTGACTTTTATATAAATCTGCCATGTACTACAAAAGGAAACAAACCAGATTATTTTTTAACACTCCCAAGTAACATGCTTTGGGTGCTTTTTCAAGGATAGAATTAAAGGAAATTAGTCAAGCTTTCTTCTTTTTGAGCAATCTTCGAAGAGCTCGCCATCTCCCTATATTCTTTAGGAAGGAACTAGATACATATAATTCAGGATATGAAACTTCTCCGGGCCTGCACCTTTAGTTATTCTGCATTCAAGAGACTTGCAGATTCACTGTCATGCTCTGAATCAGCCAATGCATAAATAATGATGCATTATTATTTTATTATCATTAATAAATAATGGCAACAACAAGAAATTTTGCCTGAGTCAGAACTCCACAGTTTGACTCCACGACTGGAGTTTATTCTCTGATGGGAAGAGAACCAGTAATGATGGGATGACATGGACCAGAGTACGAGATGCAGCCATTTCATACTGATAAGCCCATTCTTCCCAGGAAAGTGTTGCAGTACAAGAAGTGACTTGATGCAGGAAAGCCACAGACTTATGTGAGTATGCTTGTGCTGTAGGTTTGCTCTTGTGGACATGCAGAAAAACCATGACTGCAAGTTATATGGAAATAAACACTCTTCTACTCCCTCTCCCTCTCTTTCCAGGGAAAAGATGGTCTTTTAAACAGACTTGAAAGCAGGGCTTTTTCATGCTGAGGGCAAATTCACAACAGTCAGAGACTAGTTAATAACATGGCCATCTGAGTGAAAGGGCTTGTTATTCAGCTACAAATAAAAGCAGGGGATGGGCAACTTCTGTCCGGCTGTGAATAAATAACAAGAAAGATTACTGGCCACAGCACAAGCTAGGAGCTGAAAAGAGGATTAATGTGATGTTTTCCAGCAAGACAGCTTTTTTCCCCAAGCTCTAGAAAAGCTACATTAAGAGTAACCTAAGCTTTTATTTCTAACAATGCCAGGAGAAGGGTTCACAGCCAAGAATCCATTTCTTCCACCCTAGAGTGTGCCGAAGGAGCTCGCATCGCTTCCCCACACTGCACTGTCTACTGCTTTGCAAAGCAAGTACCAGTAACCGGACAGGGACAATAACCGGAGTTATTTCTGAACAACCACCATATCTAATCATGGGATTTGGAGGCGTACCTACTGTTGTATCTGGGCAGGAGTGCGCTGCCAACTCCACGACTACTCCAGCTGGCAGCAGCACTGTTCAGGGGTGGCACCAGCAGAACTTGCTGTACTTCACTCACTGAGGTGCTGCTGGGTTTTGCGTACAAAACCAAAGTGTCAGGTGCTGCTTAGGACTTTGAGGGTGACGGTCAGAGGTCAGATGCAGCTGCACAAGTGTGTGTCAAGGCCAAGTACCAGGTGTTGCAAGAAAAAAGTCTCTTGTTCAACTGTCATGTAATTTTGCTTTGAAAAAAGCTATCCTGCAGGCTTTGTCTAGGGAGCTCAGATTTCACTCTGGGTGCTTCTTTATCACTAATGTTAACAGCAAAATGGAGCATATGGGATAGTCAACGAGACTGCCAGCAGAAGTCAAGCTTCCACCTCAGACCTTCCTCAGCGCTGGATGGTTCACCTGGAGAGCATCCAAAGCGAAATAATCGGTTAGAAACAGAATCTGGTTTCCACTGGACAGACATCCCCTCCCCAAAATCCACCCCAATTTGTTCCAATTCCACAGATAAAAGGACCTCTGGACATGACTGTTTCTCATGCCCCAAATCCACTGGATGATGTCGAGGCTGTTTATAGGGCCGCTAGCCCCGATGAAGATGTGCCATGCACAGAGGACTCCATGTCAGCAGACTGTGAATCGGGCAGGTTCCCAGGCATGTGCATAGTGAAGAGCTTCAAAATGAACAAAAATAAGAAAGATTTAAAATAACATGATTGAGGAAATCTGAGCTCTGGGAGTTTTGAAGCAAATTCCAGACTCTCTGAGTTGGGATACATTGGTGCGGGACCACAGTCTGCTGACAAATACAATGTACTTGCACAGAGTGAATTTTTTTCCTGCATTCAGATAGCTTTTTTTAACAGAAAGAAAACTGAACACACTGGGGAGCTTATGGGAAGCTTATGGGAAACATAAGCTTATGGGAAACATCATGTTTGCCCTGTCATCTTTGCATGAGTTCACAGCAAAACATTAAAAAGGGTACAACCCATCAGAGTAATAGAGAAAATATATGTAGGAAGGAAAAGGGGAGGTAAAGGAATACCTGTGAAGTTAAGTTGATTCTAAAACTGTACACTAATTTTGGAGATTATCCACATGATGAGCACGGGTTGAACGCAACAACTTATATTATGCAGCAACGTCATACTGTCCACAAAGATCAACATTAAAGACATGGATCCAACAGAATGATTGTATCAGTGACATAAAACCTAAGTAGTAACTTTGTCTACGTTAGCGGATATGATTTAGCAACACCAAGCATGAAAGCCAAATACAGACCAGTCCTAAAATGTTGAAAACTCATGTAGAGTCTCTTAATCAGATGTTTTATAAGGTCAAATTTCAATGAACTGTCAAGACTTCAAAAAGCAACTGAACCACCTGACTGTAACAGAAGCTAAGGGATCACTACTGCACTGCTGTCCAGTTTACACAAGCAAATGTCACACCCAAGTCTCAGACAGGCTTATTTCACAGTGACAAACAACAAGTCTCTTCAGACAGCTTGTTCAGTGCCTCCTTGGAGGAAATGTCAGGTCAAGTTTGAAACTGTTCTAAATATAAAGGTGCAGAAAAAGGCAAAAAATGAGGGGAGGAATAAAACCATACATTAGGATGATCTGCTTTCTATTCCATTTTTTTCCGGGGCTATTACCAGTGTTAGATCTCCAACAGCATCCAATGATATAACTCAGAAGAAACGTTCCCGCCCTCCGTGGCTCCGGTACTGTCATGACAACCTGTCACCCAAATGCTGAGAGATGTGCAAGAGAAGGTTTCCTTTCAACCATCCTTCATGGTTCAACCTTCCTACGCTGTTCTGTATTGTCACCAGAGACGCTGGGATCTAAATCCCTGCACTCATCCAATTTGAAACAGGCATTGACAATTAGTTTCCACTGGGAGTTACAAACACTTAGCTTCTTCATTATAATATTTTGATAGACCATAAGATCTTTAGGCAGCTGAAATAGCCATGATTCTTCCACCTCGACTGAACAGCACTCATTTGCCCCAATGGGCAATGTGGCAGGGCAGCTTCCTCCACGTGCCTTTCGCTGCCTTGTCTGCGACTGATGCTGTCAGGGAGAGGAATGTTCCTCATGTACTTGAGGAAAATTAAAGGGCTTTTACAGAGGATTTCAGCTAACCTCCCACACTAAGCTGCAAATTCTGAAATAAGCTCGACTTCTATAAATCAAGAGGAATCCAGACAGAGAGCTCGTTAAATAAGCACAATCTGAATCTGAGGTGGGTTTCTGGTTTTGGAGTGCTTCTTTATCTTTTTTTTTTTGGTAAACAACTTCTTTGCCTATCACAGATTGGCTGTCACAATAATAGATCAGGTTCTTCTGTGAGGAACTAGCTAGACATTTTAGGAGTAGACTGATTATTTGTTCATACTGCATATTGCAATTCTTTATGAGTTATTAGCCTAGTACGCTGATAGATTTGTCATCCTCTTTTAGAAAAACATTAGAAGATACTACATGTAATAACACATTATGCTAACAATCTCAGGCTGACTACATTTTCAGAACAATCTTCTTCTCCACAACACAAACTGAATTTTATAAATGTGGCCATTTTCTTCTTTAAAATGCAAAGATCCTGCTGTTTTCCAAGAATATATATTCTAAGTCTTCCAAAGCTTAATGCCAGAATTATTCCACCAGACCTAACATTATTTAATAATTTCCTGTCAGTTCTGACTTGTCTTTAGTTCAGTACAAAACTGCTTCCTTTCAGGAAGTGTCTTTCATTTGTTTTAGTGTGATTGATTTAAAAATTATTAGAGATGGAGGATTAAAAGTGCATCACTAAGATACTGAGGGCCAGCTTCTGATCTTTTTACTCAAGGGAGTGAGTCCATTGACATGAAAGTAACTAACGTGAGCAAAGCAGATGTTAGAGCAGGACCTAGACTCCAGTGTCCATCAGGAATCCTGGGACAGCATCCAGCACTCCCTGTCTCCACTGGAGCTTCTTCAAATTTCGCTTGCTAACATATATCTGAAGTGGTTTTGGCCTACTGAGGCTGAAGGTCTATAAATGTAAACAGATAAAGAAATTCAATTTGCAACAATTGAAATGCCTATTTGCAACAAGTCTCCAACTACTGAATCTTCATCTGGTGCTGTGGATTTCTCTTTCTCCTTTTGAGTTCTAATAGTGTCTAACAGGGCTTCAAGCTTTCCTGAGATCTTCATCCCTAGAAAGCTCTCTGTCTCAAGGTCTGTCAAATGACTTGCTCTAGATTCTTTGGCTCAGATGCTTCTGCTTCTGCTTTCATGACCTGGAGCTTGTGTTAGGTCCAACAAAGGTCTGACAAAGTGTCATTTGGTAAAAACATTAATAAGTAGTCAGGAAATAGGAAGCAGGCCCTTTTAAATACAGAATATAGCTCAAGAACTGACTTGCATCCAATCTAACTCTTGCTTCTTCCAGACTATCTTCCCAGCCCTAGTACTACAGAATCATAGAATAATTTGGGTTGGAAGGGACCTTTAAAGGTCATCTAGTCCAACCCCCCTGCAATGAGCAGGGACATCTTCAACTGGGTCAGGTTGCTCACAGCCCCGTCCAACCTGACCTTGAATGTTTCCAGGGATGAGGCATCTACCACCTCCCTGGGCAACCTGTTCCAGTGTTTCACCACTCTAATTGTAAAAAAAGTCTTCATTGTATCTAGTCTAAATCTACCCTCTTTTAGTTTAAAATCATTACTCCTTGTCCTATAGCAACAGATCCTGCTAAAAAGTTTGTCCCTCTCTTTCTTATAGGCCCCTTTCAAGCACTGAAAGGCTGCAATAAGGTCTCCCCGGAGCCTTCTCTTCTGCAGGCTGAACAACCCCATGAAGCCTTTCTGTTCAGAGTTCCCAAGGATTTCATTAAAGAATGACGAGACCCTTCTTCTAAAATCAGAAATAGAATTCTAAGTCCCAACAGTCAGAGTTGGTCAGCCTGTTTGGACTCCACTCATACAGTATAATACACACTTGTGTACACACTGGGTACATTGCCTCCTTAGAGAAGAAGGAGACCATTTTGAGGTTTCTTTTAAATGAGGACTGCCAACACCTTCCCATGTTTACTGAAATGTTTGCAGGCTTTCCAGTGTGGGTGGCAGCTCAATTGTGCTAGCTAGCAAGTCTTTTACAGAACTTGGCACCACTGCTACTAACATGCAGTGTTATGGAAGAAACATCAGTTAAATGTAATTCAGAAGCATTGTAAATACTGTACCATGTTGTTTGTAAACAAGCCTTAGTGGGTAGAAAGTTTGGACTGGAGAAGACACTCTGGGAAACTCGTCACCATTGAGAAGACCTGGGGGGAAATAATGTGAGTTTCCAAGGTTTTCGTCTCCGTGAACAGGACATTTTTCAGCCTGCAACTCCTCTCCAGTGCACCAGAACGAAATGCTTTTCCTTCAGTTGTCCTCTATGCTCTCTTCACTTTCTCTGGCTGCTTTTATACTCTGCTTTTCTCCAGTTCCAGCCTTTCTGACCCCTTTTCCCACCACAGGGCCACTTGGCCACCTTACCAGCATCTGCTCTTGTTCCCCTGTCATGCCTATTATGGGAGTCCAAGCCGGACTTCATCTCACCTGGCCTCTGCTGAAGGATAGGGATCTGACCCGAACTAGTCACCCACACACCCTCTGTAAGCAATGGGGAGACAGGCATTCCCAGAGCATGGGATAGTCCATCCTATCCAAACTCTCAGATCAAAGGTAATCCCATCCGCAGCAGCTCTGGTTCTACCACCTCCCACTCCACCACTTCCTAGCCTGCTGGTACAAAATAACCAAAACTGGCATTGAGGGATACTCCCCTGGGGCCAGTGTCTTGGGCCTCTTTATCTGGCCACGGATTTTCAGAAACTTCCAGGGACTCCTATTTCCTTGGCAAATTTGTTCAGAATTACTCTGCAGTGAGAGTGAGGATAACGGCACTGACGGAGAGAAGGATGCGGAAGACAAATAAGCAATGTGACTGAATTTAGGCAACCCAGAAAAGAAGTATTGGATTAAATTTTTGTAAGCTACTCCTTACTTTAGCTCCACATTCATTGATACTTCTTCATCCGTACATATAGATCTATACTTTATGTCTCCATCATCTCATGTCTCAGCATTGCATGTGTTGTTTTGCCTTTTTGACCTCACAAGTCTTTCCTTTTCTGGTAGACATCACAGGCTCTACTGCAAAGAAATGATTTTCTTAACACTTCGAGTATGATTAATCTGCTCTTAACAGCCATTCTCTCACTCTCCCTTCTCCAACACATGAAACATAACCTGCCTGAAGTCTCGTTGCCTTCCCCATCCACTACTCTTCCTTTCACATATAGGCTTCAAATGCTGATGCATGTAGAGCCAATGACACCTACCACACTCAGTCTGCCTTCAAAGTGGCACCTTCATCCTGCATCTTTGCACTGAACTCTCCAAAACCTTTCCATTGCACTCCACTCTGTGGAGGCTGCAGTTTCCCACACCCTCACTCTATGTTGTTACCGTGTCCAGTTTCAGGTGCCAGGAGAGAGCAATGCAAATGATCACATGTTTAAAAACCATGACCTATGAGGAAATATGTATTAGTTGCTCAGTCTGAGAGAAGGCTGCGGGACAACCGGATGCGATTTACATCAGATTAGTAAAAAAGGACTGCTGCAATCAGCTCTCCACATCTACTGCGGAGATGATAAGTTGTAACAGCCTTCAACTGCAGCAAGGAGCACGCAGGAAAATAAGAACAGATTGTCTGTGAGGGCTGTGAAGACGCCATCACTGAAGGTGTCTAAGGAAAGATCAGAAGTTTGTCAGAAGCAAAGCAGGTGTATTTGATTCTGTGCCCAGAGGATTCGCTAAGCACGCTCTTCATGTCTCTTCTACTTTATTACTCCATGACTCAAAGATAAACACCTGTTAAGTAACCTCATTGTGCTTCTTCAAATATCTCTATACAAACCTCATTCATCATAATCCAGGAGAGAAAAGGATCAGTGCTTATCACAAATTGTGTTCTCTTCTACCTGTTCAGGCATATTATCCCATACCATTTGGATCACCTTTCTCTTATCAGTTCACTGACTGTACTGACCCTATTAATAAACATAAAATCCCCAGTCCTACACTGTATAGTAAAAATGGCATTCAAGAAAGACAGTCATGAGTGGGACAGTAGTTCACCTTGAGGCCAGTCACATACTGTTCCCAAAACACAATATAAAGTAAGTGGAAGCAGCAAGTCAGTTCCAAAACATTCCCCAAATGCACTCAGCAGCGCTTGCTGTCCTGCAGGCAAGCCTGGCTTATGGCAGCAAAGGTGTTCTTCATGTTTTTCTTTTTTATAAGTCTCTTAACAACTCATCAGAGAAAAGAAAATTTTACTGCGTAATGTGATGCCTGAGTTCAAACTTGTTGCTGGGCTATTTGTTTAATGAGCCAATTGCGGGAAATTTAGGAAAAAGTAATTACCTTTTTTTTCCTAATTGTAGTTTTTTCTTTGAAAATGCAGTAGTAATAGCAGTGCTGTAGCAGTGAAGGACTTCTGTGCCCTCAAGCATGTCCATTTTTTCCATCTACCATCATCTTGTCTGATGCAAGACATTACACCTCCCTAGAACTTCTGCCTGTTCTTAAAAAGTTTTTATTTTTCAAGCATACAACCAAAACACGGCACAAAAAACTGAGTTGAGAAGAAAAATGTTGTAATTCATGGAAAGCTTTTTACCATTGAGAATAGGACACAGGCTTTTTGGGACATCTTTCATATTGATATAGACAAAACAAACTGAACCACTCAGAAATAATGAGCTTAACTGACATTTCTTACTGTACTAAAAGCTCCGGGACTCCTACCTGGGTTTCAAGAACAACCAAGGCTTTTTTGCTTGGCAAAGCTCTGCTGAAGGCTGCCTGGTAGGATGGAGTAAATTAAATCCCTCAATTGCCATGGATGTCAGAGGATGCCACACACCTTTCGCACTGCAGTAGACTCCTGTAGACACCAAGCTGTTCGCCAGTGGTGGGGAGGTGGTCAGGAGTCTCTGGCACTGCCTCCCTCTCCACCAGAAGCCCTCTTACCACAGCCCCAGTATGGGGCTTATCCTGATCTTCCTCCTCACGTGGCTGAGTCGGGTCCATTTGTCTCATCTAATCTTTTGCTACAGATAATATCCAGCCTTCTGGTGTTACTACCTTTTCTTCTACTCCATCCCTCCTTTTGTAATAATGAGATGATCTGGAAGAAGGGTGGCTTGGTCTGCAGCCAGCAATGCTTACTGGGATGAAATGTGGTTTATCTCCTCTCCATACTAGTCCATATATATATTTACCAGGGAGAGCTTTCCTTCAGCTGTCTTCGTTTTCTTTTCATGTCTGTCCATCATCGCTGACACAGCACGTTGGATAAGTGAAAGTTATAAATGCTAAAGTTACATTTTTACAGGACAGATAAAATAATTTCTTCAGATTCGTCTCTGTGAAAACTAGAGAGAACAGGAAGAAAGCTGTTCTGGCACTAAGGCACTTGATAGCAATGGGCCACATGAAACAAAGTTTGTGCAAACACTGGTAACACCAACTCTAGTGGCCATCAGCAGTGGATTACCTTCCATACCTCTTTTGTTATGGTTTATGAACACATTATGCATATTTGTGCTTAAGCGAAGGGGTTTTTTCACCTATTTTGCTTCTTAAAAGCTTGTGTTTAAGCATGTCATTAATGTGGGCTACTTTTTGGCATTAAAAAAGGGAGATGGTCACCTGAAGGAAAGTTGCAATAGAGTAATTTTTTGGTCCTGAACTGCATCATATCTGGGCACAATTACTCATTTGGCTACATATGGGCACTGCTTTTCTGCCTGAGACCCCAGCTAGCCAGGGGACCCAGCCAAAACTGGCACCAATCTGCTGCACGGGGCTTGCCCTTCCCCACATCGACACACCCACAGGAGTCAGTAGGGAAGATGAGGATGTCCTTGTAAAGCACTGACATCAGAAGACTGAGCTGCAGGGAACAGTGTCTCATTTGCCTTATCTATTGACTACTTCATTAAAATGGTCAGTGTTCAGATCCGAGACAGGGATACAAATTGGAAGATAATCACTTTGAGCTTGCTGTGATTATGCCCATTCTAGGAAATAAATGGATTGAATTAATGTTATCCATAGAAAAACTGTCAAAAGGTGTTCCAGAGCAAATGCCAAGAAGGCAAAGATGAAAAGCCAAAAATCTGAATAGGAATGAAAAGAGTGAAAAACATTATGAGGACTGGTAAGACATTGATAGTGCTACTTCAGCTGCATGACCACTGGGAATGAAGGAGCTGACAAGCAGATCGAGATGTATGAAAACAGCACGTGAAACATTTGAAAACCTTCATAATTTGAAATAGCTGAACACCAAACCTCAGCACGAAGGGAAGGCTGAGGAACGTTCTTGTTTATTTTTGCCAGCTGACAACAGGTGTTAGAGATTGAGAGCTTTTATGTTTTCTATGTATTTTTTTAACAAGCTAATATTTGTGTAGTGACAGAATCAGTTAAGTTCAGCTGGAATTTGAATTCCAGGTTTGATTTTCTACCATTCAATTTTCCACACTGTTTTTTTATACAGTCAATGCCAGCAAGAGCAGCATGAAGTAAGCAAAAATCAGACTACAGTAACATGCCCAGAGATCATACTATCGGATATCAGAGTGTTAACTGAGACTTGCTGGAAAGGAAATATATGGATTAGCTCTCTCACAAAATAAGGGAAATGCAAATATATCCTTGTGTATTCTAAAAAGTGATACCTTAAACCAGAAAGGATTGAATATGCTGTGCGAACAACACAAACCTAGGTCTTCTTGACTAATCCCTAACTGAATGTCATTTAAAACCTCCTCAGTTTTTCCTACAATCATTATGTTCTTACGAGTTTAAAAAACGCTGCTGTATTGCAGAGGTGCCTCTGTATGAAGACTAGAGCCTTTTACATTTGCCTTAGAAATAGTTCCTACATTTAAACTGAACAGCTTTTTTTTTCCCCAGAGAATCAAAGAACCACTGAGGTTGTCAGGGACCTCCTGAGATCATCTCGTCCAAGACCTTCCTGCTCAAAGCAGGGTCAGCTAAAGAAGGTTGTGCTTGACCATGTCCAGCTGGGGTTTGAGCACCTCCAGTACATAATACCTATTTTACTACTCTTCTTTTTATCTCTCCTTACCTATCATTCTCTATCTTTATGTTTATTAAATTTGTATTACTTTTTTTTAAAAAAATTACATCTAGCAACAGCCATGTATCAGCTACCCGAGAGCTAGATATTGTCAGGGGACACAGTCCATAACACAACTGGTAACACAAGTCAGCACAGCACTGCTCCACCTCAAAAGCACACTGCGAAGACTGGGTGGCTGGGACTCCAACCAGTCTCTGACCAGTTGTTTCAGCAAGAGAGCTAGCGGCATGGCAAATGTACGTATTCGCCTGTCTCTGAACTATGGGTTTGGTAGTCTGAATTGTCATATAGGAGCTTTTATTGTCTTACGCTTAACTTGCAGAGCTCTACCATCCCTCCCACAACCTACCCTAAGGACATGTGTCCTTAAATTCCGCTTATTTAATCTTGGCCTTGACTATATCAGCATATATTTTACAGTTTACACACAACATTTTTTACATTCAAGATAAGATTTCAAATTAATAATATATTGGAAGCAAATTTCTCAGTGAATCAAAACAGCCAAGGGCCAAGTTAACATTTATTGCTTCTATTTAGGTGCCAGATAATCTTTTTAACCTTTTATTTGGGAAGAAATACTTAGCTGGGTACGGGATGCCCACAAACAGCTTCATTTTATAAAAAAAGAGGAATTGCATCCAGTCACTGGACTGACATTAAAATGTGTGTATTGATCGGATCAGAAGGCCCCAGATATCCTTGGACATCTTATATCCGGATTCCATTGATTGGGGAACCAGAACTCAATGAATCAAAAGAGGGGGTTTTGTAATTTGTTACACTGGTCTCCATCTCTGAACATGTGTTTTCTGTAGCACTTTGTCACTCCAGTTAAATTAGAGAATAGATTCCAGTTAAACCAGAGAATAAATCTAACCACAGCTATAAGGTAAAACCCATTTCAGATTAAGGAAGGCATACAGTTTTCCCTGAAGGCCTTCACATAATTATTGTGGATTTCAATTACAAAACAATTCAAACAACTGTAGGGATCATTTTATAAGGGAAAATTTAAAAGAGTAAATAGACCTAGCTTGGCCAAATACAGACTAAGTTATTTGTCTTTCAATAACTTCCACGGGAGAAAAATGTTTAATGAGTCCGCTCTCAGGATCAGAATGAAGTATGTGCTCAGGTGCTTGCAAATTTGGATCTCAGGATCTAATACTGCAACTTCTTATAAAAATATTCTCAATATAATCAGCAAAAATACTTCCTGCTACATGAGTCTTCAGAAACTTCTTCCATAGGAAAAAGAAAGAAATGGTAACAGCAAACAAATACTGATGGCTTTGGGAATAACAACGTCCAAGAGGATTTGTAAGAGCTCATGACTGAAGACTGTGAATAATACTTGATGCACAACAGAACAAATAAGTAAACATTTATGTGGGGATGAAGTTCCATTAAAATCCGGGAAGTTGTGCAGTCATTTCCCTGACATGATTTGAAATTATATGGCATTTCAATCGTACCAACAGTCGTCGGACTTGTTTCTGCTGTTGATGCCTTTAGAAGAAATGTAACAACTCAGTGCTAAGTCAGTAAGACTGGAGTTCTAATGGCAATGTAAGAATAAAAGCAACAATGTTTTTATAAATTGCATCAATAATAAGCTTTTCTTACTCTTCTTCCAATGTCTGCTTAATAGTAAATGGTAACACTTTTGCCTAAACTGGAAAAATGGAAAGAACAAAAGCTAAATTCTGTTCATGGCAGATCAATGCATATGGAAGTTTTGAAGCCTACTTAATGCCTTTTGTTTGACCTCCTATTTTTGACCGCAGGAAATTACGAGCACAGTGGAGACAGAATATACCGACTGAGCAGGCTACACTAAAGGTTTCTAATGCACGTACAGAAATAGACTGTATATGTGTAAATAGCACCCGCATACATACATAAAGCTTTATTCAGCTTTCCTACATCAGTGTTGACTTCATTATGTCCTAAAAATAGCCTTGCAAAACCTTTCTCCTTACAGGAACGTAAACAGTACTATGACTGTTCTATTACGGGCAGTGGTAGGCTAGTGTGCTTGTACAAGCCTAAAACAAACTGATGTGGCCTTTGAAATTTTTGACTCTAAAAAACCTAAAACCAGTAATTAACTTACGAAATTTTATTTTCTCAAGAAAAATAAAACCAAAGTTATTTAACCCTTAGAACACTGGTGCTCTCCAAGCTGCTGGCAAAATCATTGCTTTGGAAAATAAACGTTGACATCTACGCTACACACATAACTCTCCAAAGGGTTACTTTAAGTATTATTAAGCAAAACTGTCAGCTTGAATGATTGTAGCATTAACAAAGAGGTTCTCCTTGGCAGCCGGGAAGCCTTATATTTCATGCCAAGATGACATCTGCCACCTATAATTGCTTGAAAAAGACAAAAGAATCTCCACTACAGTGCTGTAAACTCATGTCTTGTATCTTTTACTCTGATATCCTGCACTTCAGAGCTATTTACTTTTAATATACAAAGAAAGAACCAAGTCTAGAAATGACAAAGATAGACCTTGGCAAGGTGACAGTGACATTTGGTGCTTGCTCTTTTGCTACCATTTGCTACATTTTTAGGCACAAAAAACTCTCAGGATGGAAGCTCTCAGTAGGAAATGATGTCTTCCAGCCAACAAAATGGCCCAGTGAAGACTGCCTTAGTATACTGGCAACACAGCCGTGATCTAACAAGCTCTGACAAGGCATGCAATATTGTTTTGTTTTCCATTTGATGTCTGTTGATCAGAAATAAGTCACAAAAATAAATAATTTGGCCTCGAGCCATTCTAGCAAATTAAGAAGAGAAAGATACCCGGATGCATCCATTACAAATAAGTGCTGTGTCTACATGAAGTGGAAGAAAAGGAAACCTCTCTTTTGAAATGCCTTATGTACTGATGTCTGTGTTCAAACCAGCTTTGGAGGCCTCTGCATTACAGGTGAGAGCTCACTCACACTCACATTAGAGAAACGTCAGTTGCTTTCTTTCACATTCACATCTGCCATTAGGTATGAGCATAGATAACATGTAGAGCCCTGTGCATATTGCCTTAACATCCCATCCCTGTTCTCAGTGTGCAGCTGCCTTGGGTGGAGGAGAACCCAAAAGAACGGTTCTGCCATTTTTTTTACCACGCACAGACCTTCCTCCAGCTGCTGTATTGCCTAGAGGCAGCACATTTATTCTGAAGGATCACAGTGGAGCACTTATCCTGGCTCCCTATATACTACAGACGTATATGACAGCTCGTGCTACTTGTCCTAAGAAGTGTTAGGACCAGACTAGAACAAATATGTATATGATAGAATCCATACATAATACATATTTCCAGGTAACTTTACTGAATAACTGTGCATTAAATGTATCATTTCATCCTGGATTTCTCTGTAGCTGCTCGGCTGAAGCTGTATCCGCATCTTTCTCTGCTCTGTTGTGCAAGGTTTCCTTGCCATTAACAACCCTTCCATGGTTTACGCAGGAGCTCTGTGTGATCACATGCAGTGTGACGATGCATGAAGGTCTTCATTACACAACGGTATGGCAGTTTGTTAGTGTCCTAACTTCCTTAAGGATAAAAGCCTTGTCTGTTGGACTCTTAACACGTTGAGGGACTGTTACAGAAGTGGCCTTCACAACTATTTTGCCGTCTTCGGTAGAAGGTTTTCCACTCAGAGAAGACTGGAGGTATGAATGAATGAGCTCAGTATTCACTGTCACTCTGTGTTGTTACATACCTGCCTGTCTGAAACCGATGGGCCATGGGAAGAACCAGTGATGAAGTTAGATTCTGAGTGCTCTCTGATTAGGAGATTGCTCCCAACAGAGGTTTAGGTTTGGAGCTGTGTCTAGCTGAGAGGTAAACAGCCATCACAGAGGTGGCTGCAACTGTTTTGGTTTTATTCAGTTCAGTGGTTGCTTTTAACAGGAAGCATATTAGCTAATTTGCAAAAAGCAGGGGTAATCCTGCTTCCCGTGACTGCATTTTTGGTTTGGAATTGCCACAAAAAGCAGCCCCAGGCTGACGACTTCTCCAGGGTTTTTAATTTAATTATAAACTGCTGAACTTTCCTGTAGCTTCCACACAAACGATAATTCATTTCTATCCCTACTCATTCTCCTAACTGCACTGGATGTGTGAGTGTGAGATCTACAGTTGCTGGAAGCTTGTACACAGCCTGAATTCTCATAAAATAATAACAACAAATGAAAAATGCAATAAAAGACATGACATGGCTTTTACTAGCTAAATCTAATTTATAATCCAAAAGCTTCCTTTAATATAAAATGTCATCACAGTAAAGACATGGTTATAAAGCTAATAGCAAATGCAGTGAAAGCAAAGGAAAGAGAATCCAGAGACATATTGTTTAGATCTTGCCAGTCAATTACTCTCCCCATAGAACTACAGTGCAGAATAAAATTAATATTTGCCTTAGTTTTGCTCATGTCATGGAAAATTAAAATAAACGAGGATTTAAAAGGTGAATTTTTGGCCCATTTTTTTGTGGAAGTTCACACTGGTGTTAGCCAGAGGAGGGATTCAGCTCAGTACCAGCCTATATCCTGCACAGCTGCCACAGCCACAGAAAGTCAGAAGCCAGGTCTTGAGAAGAACGCAAGTGCCTTAAACAGGATTTATGCAGATTTCAGTTACCAAAATAAAAAATGGCAATGCAAAAATTTCCATTTCACGGGCTTTGCAGGAAATTGTACTTCCTAGGCACCCTCCCTTCTTGCACATACCCAGTGCTCCCTCTTTCTGAGCAATCCCTGCAGCGGTGCAGACACAAGGTGACGTACAGAAACAACACACACCAGCATCCCTCAGCTCCCCTGAAGGTATCACCCAGCACTGACAATATTTTCTCATGTGAAAAGTGCTCAGACCCATGTCTCCCACCCCGCAGAGCTACCCGCCTGTGGGCTGGAGGTGCTGACATAGACATGCTGTTCTTCACTCTTTCTGAAGAGGACAAAAGACCTAAGTCTCTAACTCCATGACTATCGACTAGGCTGGGCTACAATTTGAAAACTCATTTCCTAAGATTGTTTTTTTCCTAAAACAGGAAAAAAACTTTTTTTTTTTCCAAAGAGCATGCACAACTCCTCTATCTAGGGTGGTGGCTTGGACTCTGGCTCCTTCATGGAGAGGCAGCCCTAACTCAGACACAGAAGCTCCAGAGAGGACCATAACTGATGCCAGTGTCCATGGTATCCTACTGGTGAGTTCTAAATAATCCCTTGTTGAAAATGGGGACATTCTGAGTTGCTTTCCCAGATGTCTCACTCTCTCCAGCAGCTCCATATGGACATCAAGGACACAAAATTTTTGGAGCTCAGGAGTTTTTAGCGGACTAAGCTGGGTCCCCAGACTCCTTAAAATGGACAGTCACAACATCTGCTATGGAGCCAATCTCCTTGGAGGTCTCGAGAGGCTTCGGAGCTTGTGGGTCATCGTTAGAAGTTCTACAACTTTTCTGTGCCTCAGTTTCTCATGTGTGGAAAGAGGTTAGGTATATTCCTCTTCTCCTACTCATTCTCTGCTTTATCTACTTTGTGCCATATTATGAGACTTTTATTCAGAAGAGTGAACTGTGGTACTTTAGATACCACTGACTCTACAGAAACTACCCATCAAACTCCTCATCAACCGAAGACAGGGTTATTTACAGTTTATCAGCTCTCTGAGGTGGGGGACAGCCTACTCTTATGGGTTTCAACAGTATTTGTCAGTAAATACACTTGGAAGATGTGTAGAAAACATCACTGAAGATTTGAAGAAATAAGTATTAGAACAAATTACACACTGTGGGAGGTTTGCTCTGCAGTTGGCTGAAAGTAGAGGTGTTTCTATAATGTCCATATCTCAGCTTATGGTATTTGCTAGATTCTGTTTCAGTAATGAAATACATAAAGAACTACTTTCTTATGAGGCACACCAATGAGGGGGGTGAGACACTGGAACAGGTTGCCCAGAGAGGTGGTAGATGCCCCATCCCTGGAAACATTCAAGGTCGGGTTGGACGGGGCTCTGAGCAACTGATCCAGTTGAAGATGTCTCTGCTCATTGCAGGGAGTTGGGCTAGATGACCTTTAAAGGTCCATTCCAACCCAAACTATTCTATGAGTCTATGATTCTATGATTCTATGAAAATAAAGACCTAATTTTCTTAGTTTTGTTTCCTGTGATCAAAACACAAACAAACCCTTTGCAGGTTTTTACTCCAGGCACTCTTTTTCTGCCCAGTCTATGCATGTGACTAGCCCCTGAATATCACTTTCTATAGGGTTATTTTAAGCATTTATTTTTAGCATATCAGATTAAATTAACAGATGAATTCTGTAGAGATGCAGATACCCAGTTGACTGGATCACTCTCACATAGACATTTCAAAGTGTAAATGAGAGTATCCAGTCAAATTTATACACCATCAACATTTGTGCCTTCTGCCAAATCACTGTACAGTTGCAGTTTTTATACCGCTGCCAAATCACTACGCGGTTGCTGTTTGTATACCACTGGCTTGTGCGGCTCAGAGCTGTCTTCATCAACTTCAGCAGGCACAAAGATGCTATGGATTGCAACACTAAGGAATCTTTAACAGCGAGGGATTAACGAGAAATGCTAATACTGGATGGTAAATACCTCAATCCACAGTTCCCCTTCACATTCACAGCTTCAGTATTCCAACTTCCATGGAAGTGAAATGTAAATTTTGGAAAACTTCCCAAAAGCAACATACTTTCCCCTTCTTTCACTAAGTTGCTCCTAAGCAGACATGTTCACTATGTATTAATGATCCTCTCAATTAGAGGCTGAATAAGGATTAAACAAAAGCCATGGCCCTAAGCTACCGCAGATGTGAACTCTAGGAGAATGAAAAGAAACATTCCAAAGCAGAGAGGAATATCTTGACTCAGAGATAAACACCAGTCTATCATTTTAGCTTTCGATTTCAGAACGACCACTGTCAACCACGAGATGCTGCTCCCCAACTGCTTCCGCTAGTCTCATGTCATAAATATTCTGAGCTGATGGAAGCAGATGTTCATTTTTCACACAGAGGTCACATATAGTTTGCCATATAGTGCTTGTCTGCAAAACAAAATAATCTGATTTGTTAGATAAAAGAATTGCATTTTATTGTTGTGCTTTCCTGTCACATAACCAGAGCTCGGGTATATACAAAATTGAAAGTTTTCTGTCCAAGACGTATTTGGGAATAAGATCAGGCTATAAATATGAACCTGTGATATCAGCTAACCTTTTGGAAGCCTCCACAGAATGGGGAAGTAAAAATGAATTTCAAGAAACAGCATTACAAAGCAGGGTTGCACAAAGATAACATAAACAAGAGAAATCACTGTATTTTAAAGCCATTGAGTGTCCTTTTTCCTGGTAAGTTAGCTGCAATAATCTCCAACAAAAAGTGCCCTGAATAATAAATGTGAAGAATTGGATGGTACATGGAGTATATGTAATAGGGAGGGGGTGGAAATGCAATTACTGGTAACTACTCTGAGACTGTACAGAATGCAGAGCGTAGGCTATTTGGGCACTTTGCCATGATTCTGAGTTAGCACTAAAGTTTTGCTAGTAAACCATGACAACCACTGTTTTTATTAGGTTCAGCAATGGAAATGTATCAGCTTGCCACACAGCATTAGGATGCAGAGCACTTGAAAACCTGGGATGCTGCTGCAGCCTGAGGGTGGGATGAAATGGTTGGAACAAAGAATTGGTGCTACAGGAAAGGAGACTGTAACACCCTCAGAGGATTTTTAACACACCGGTCAAGTCGCATGAGTTAGCAACACCCATTTACTCCCAGAACATCTACAACTCCCACCCCGGCAGCACAGCCCCAGCACGTCCCTTCTCCCGGTGCCACATGCAGGCCAGCAGAAGGGAGTGGCCCAGCCCAGCCGCTGCAGCTGGCCAGGGGCCAGGCGGGTGGCGAGGGGGTCTGTCCTCCTGCCAGGATGCCTGCCCACTGCACGGAGCCGTCACGTTCCGCGGCACCAGAGTTGATGGCACTCCTCTAACTCATTCCCTAGCGCATTTTGCCATGAAGCAGGGATGCTGGGAGGCCCTGTCTTGTAAGCCAATGCGTGGGCATCTCCACCTCAAGTTCTCTGCGTCTCCTCTTCACCCACCTCGCCCAGGGGAACTCACACAGGTTTATCCAGCCACGCTGCTGGGTAACTGAAAGCACTTGCAGAGCTTCCAGCTTGCCTGGAATAGGCAACCTGAACCATTTTGACTTTTCATCTGTTGGACATGTGTGGGTTCTTCCTTCCTACGGAGAAAGATTCTCAGAAGAAAACCTATCGACAGTAGGTTGCAGAGTGAAATATTTCTCACTGAACTATGCATGAATTAGAAAGTACAGTAACCAGTCTTCTATGAAATACTCCATAAGCCTTATCATTATGGGAGTTTAATTAGCATATATCCAGCTGACTGCTGTATAGGGACAGACCTTTTTCAGTTGGCATGTGTCAATTAGGACAAAATTCACCAATTAAATGACTGTTTTAATTAGAAGCCAAAAAAAATTAGCCATCACAAGCAAACTAATGACCAGGTAACACGCCATTTTGGGGGAGAGTAACCAAAGATGACCCAGTGATCTTGGTAAACAACACTGAATTCTCAAAAGTTTCTGCAAAGCAGGAGTGAATGGTTCCCCTGGGTCAAAAGATGAACTTTTGCTCCTACTCACTCTTCCAAAACAACTGGCAATTCTCTCAAAGTACTAAAGTGAACTTATCCTTTCAGCAGAGGATAGCTAAATACTCTCCAGCTCCATTTCTGAATATGATAGCACTTCCCAATGGAAGGAGATAGACACTGTCAATCTGTATTTCTGCAGTTCCCCAGACAGAGATGTGCTAGATAAGCTGATCTAACATCTTGCTATCACTGAAGTGGAGTCCCAGTGCACTCTGTTCCCACCTCTTCTGCTCCTGTTGCAAGCTATTGATGTTTCTTCTTACAGGGCCTGGTGCTCACTTGACCTCACTGTCAGCTGACTGCATCCATTGTTTTTGGAGGAAACTAGAATAATGGGGTAAAAGACAACTAACAGTTTCCTTCCAGGCTGGGTAGTTGAATCGTCTCTCTGTAAGGTCTGATGAGGCCTACAGTAGAAAAAGCAGGATTGTATGGCTGGGAGCAGGGATAGGAAGAGGAGAAGAGGGTCAGCGAAATAGGATTGTTGCTTTCAGCAGCAACCAGATATTAGACCAGATGCCATCAGGCCTCTAGCTACACTTTCGGTGTCTCTTCAGCCAATAGCTCTGTTCCTGCAGCAGGACTGAAAACCTGCAGCAATTACTGGCTTCAAGTATTCCCACTAACCAGGGAATCGCTAACTACCTTTAGTTGCTGGCAGAAGTTCAAGTGTCAGTGATTCCAGAGCAGAGGACCAAGAACGGGTATCTGAAACAGTAGCTGCACATGGCTTCGCTCCCCAATCCTGGTGGGGTCGAACTGCTGCTACCTCAGGTGGTCATGCATGTGCCTGCCAAAACAGGTTTGTGTTTAAGTCTGGGCAACATGCAGTACATCGCACTCTCAAGCACACATGGCCCTAAGGCACAGAGGCAAAGTCAGCTCTGGCATTCTGCTCTCTCAGTACAGCCACCTCTTATTTCGTGACTTGCTTGAAATAAGCAACTCGCAGGCAAGCTGTGCGCACCGTGATAAAGCCTTGTAACAATGACCTCAAGCACAGTGTTCTGTTGCTTTATGGGGCCAGGAAAGCTGCGTGAGCCGAGTCCGGGGTTTATGCCACAGCAGCACTCACAGGATGGAGCTCTGGAAGAACCTGCCACTGAGAGCGACAGGTTGTCTCATCTATCTGCCTGCAGGTAGTGAAGCAAATGGCACTGACCCCAGTCGTTTCTAAGGACCTTGTTACCAGGATGCCAGTTACATGCACCCACTGGTGTGCACCCGCCGGCTGTGAGGTGCTCAGGGCGGAGTGCTCCTAACCTGCTTCTTGCCAAGTAACATCTGCCCTGAGATAGCCGAGTGCACGGCGTACATATGCCTGTTTCAGGTGTTTCTTTAGATTACAAAGGAATCTGTGTCATCATCTCAGATTAGGACAAGAACAGATATCCAACCTCAAAAGATAACTGCACTATTTTACATTTCATAGTTTAGTTTGGAAGGTGCAATTAAGAAGCTACTGCTTTGCTACATACCGCAAACACTATGAAACATTGATACACTAATTCTGGACTGGAAAGATCTAATAAAGGCGTTATACAACTTCCATTGAACAGCATCACTCCTATTGACTAGTCCATCAACAATGAGGAAATTAAGCCCTGTAACCAGTTACAACCAAGTAGCTATATTTAGATCATAATTAATTGGTTAAGGGTGTGCGTAAAATTTTAAAGTGTCGTTAAGAATATAGTTTCCATCCAGAAGGACAATTACACTTGTTCAGCTGGGGGCCAAACTCAAAATAAAGCAAACTACATGGTCTTCAGGGAAAGATAATTCCAGCAACAACTTCACACGATGAAGACACAAAATAAGGACTGCCACGCAGCAAAGTTTCACCAGATCCAAGAATGCCTTGCATTTAACATCAAGTAAGGTCAGACGCATTCTGAAACGTAAGGCACTTTCCTCCCAGGACAGACAAATAAGTGGAATAGCACATACTTCTCTTAATCAGGATGTGCGTAATCAGGATGGCGCCTTATTAGCAGACGTCCCAGAGAACCTGTTTAGCTTAATGATAGTGAATGGTAATGACAACTGCTTAACTGGGATAGTATTAGCAAAAATTTCACTTAATGGGATACATGCAGATTGTGCCAGGGGGTTAAGTGGTGTTTAACTAAGTGTGAAATTCTAAGCTCATGTCCCTTAATAAAGAAATTGTCGAATAATAATTAAAAGAAGAAACTGAAATGAACTGTAATGAATAATGAAATCTGTAGCCTTGTGTTTATAGACAGAGCTAGAGTGCTATATACACAAAAAAACGTACTTCAGAAAAATAACTTCTTTTTTCCTTCCTGAGCAGATTGCTATTTGTCAACTGTTTTCATTATTTGAAGTAATTGATAGACAGTTTTGCAAAATAACTCTTCAGCTGAGGCTAATCCGCAGCAGTTCATTGCAAGGGTTAGCTCTTCTACATGTGAATGAGTTTACCTGGATAAAGATAGGTTACTGGTCACATGATAGGTTGCTGGTCTTTGGCTGGATGTAGAATTGCGTTCACAATGAGAAAAGCCGATATATGAATTTCATTATCTGATGATGCTCTCCAATATTGGCTTAAGACTTAAAGTTCAGTGAATGTTTGTCAGTAAATCCATTTGCCAAGAATGCTCATGATGAGAAATAAGCAAAATTGCACTGGCAGGCAAGAGGCATTGTATTTTACACTTCAGTGGCATTTCACAGAAAACTGTTTCTAATATTAACTCAGGGGTGGTTGCCACCTCGTGGCTGAGGTAACGGTTAGGCTCCACACCAGGGAGAACAGATCTAGCACGTGTCTTCCCCCTACCCTCATCTCCCGCAGGAGAAGGACCTTCCAGTCTCATCACACATGGGTGCAAGGTATCATCGCCCTCAGCAGAAAGCCGGTCCCTAGCATGACCCTATGCCAGGCCACCCACTGAGAGGGGTGCGAGCTGGAAAGAAATTGTGGCTGCTGGATCTGCGGTAATGATCCAACAGCCTGCCTCATGAACAGGACTCACAGGGAAGCCAAAACTGAGCCCTTCACCCTCGCTAACATAATGTTTATATAACTTGGCATCTTTCAGCCTTCTTCTTTTATGGCTGCTTCAAGACAGGACAGCTTAATGAGGGACAATGAACAGTAGATAGATGCCCTCATTAATGAAAATTTAGTATACTATTTCTACTGTGATATGCCTTGCTTTGGTATTTGGGAAAAAGCTGGCATTTAAGATTGCCTGCCAAGTTGAAGATTCTAAAGATTCCCCAGCAAAATGCCCAGATTAATGTTATTGGGCTGTGTGAGGGATAGCTTGCAAAGTATATGGTCCAAACATTTCTTAGCTGAAGTTAGCCGTTCAGCCTGTATGACTGCTCCCGTCCACTTGAGAAGTGCTTGCACGTCACACAATTAGTTGCACAGTATAATACAGAATCAAGCTACACAGGTGAAAGCATACTTTTGGAGACTAAATTCCATATCTGCTAGGGTTTTTACTAGTGTAGATGCAATGTTCAGGGACAAATACTCCCGAACATCATAGGGACTCATAGCAGGAGCTAAGCTGTAGTCAGGCATCTGTAATAAGACATTGCTTCTCCTCCTTAACCAAATGACTAAACATATCTACGCAAGATCAAGGCTTGGACAAATTACCTTTTAAACACAAACATAAATATATGTACACTGGGGTTTTTTGTCGTTTGTTTTTTTTTTTTAATTCCATGATCATCCTTTGATGAAGAAGGATGTCTGGTAAAAAGTAAACAAAGACATTGTTAATGCTACTGCAGAAAAAAAAAAAAGACCTCTTTTTAGGATTTTCTGAATGAATCTTGAAAGGGAGTTTTCTAGTATTTTCTATGCCCTTGTTATCATCGTTAGCAAAGTAAATTGTAAAATTATTTATTGATAGGGAATACAAGGACATTTACTTAGACGGGTCCAAAAATGCACAGTCTTTATTACAAAATTCATTTTCACTGATGAACTTGCAGGTTTATGTCAATGCAAATGAAATGTCGGCTGTTATGCATCATTCCTATTTTTTATCCTTAAATGGATAAAAATACATGCATGAGGTAAAACTGTTTCATTTCAAATCCATCCAAGCCCAATTATTTTATGTGGACTTTCTGATTCTATCAAAATATAATCAAATTATGTATATTGATAAATGATACATAAATTATAAAATGTCAAATTATAGCAATATATCATTGAAGGCATTTTGATAATTATATATTACCAGTATTACCCTGCTTTGAGATAATAAAAAAGCAATGCAATATTTCTGCTTTCATTCATTTGCTTGTTATTACTTTTTGTTCAGAAAGAAATTGTTTTCTTTATGCACTTCATTCTGGTTCAGAACTTGAGAAATTACACTTGATTTGTCTGATTGTCTCTTCAAACTGTATGGCAGCGGAGTTATTTCTGATTTGTCAAGCAGAAAATCAAGAACTGTGATGAAAAGGTCTAGCTGTGGAACTACTCCTCATGCAGCAGGAGATCTGGATGCGGCCCATTCATCTCTGGGCATTATTTGTCCCTCTGTGCTCTGGCACACGGTGGATTTGAGTTTGCGATAGCCCTAGATACGAACATACTGAGCCTCTGACACAAAGCTTGTCTCTTTAGTGGGCAGCTCAAAGACTAAGGCTAACAGCTCTGGAGTCTCCAGCTCCCAGTGTTAGCTAGGATAGCAGACATCACGAAAGTGGGAGCTCATCCAGGAATGAAATGCACTTACTATGCAAAAAGTATAAATTATGTATGTGAAAAGAGATGCAGATAATAGAACATTATTACATAAAATAAGAATCCACTGAAAACAAACTTGTGAATCCATGTGAATCCAATTGTTCTTTCTCCTGTACATATTGCATTTTATTGGCCTGTCCAGGATAAGAGCAATGCCAATTTTCTTGGTGTTAATGTACGCAGAGCGTCTTCAAATGCATGTGGATACATTCACATCGCTACAGCCATATATATGTCCACCAAACTGAATAAAACGTCACATCAACAATCAGCTATGGCACAACTGTACATTGCCACATTACTTTTCTAAGTGCAAAATCTCAGCAAACAGACTCAGTCTGTCTGATTTCAACCGTATTTCACAAGAACAAGACTTCCTAAGCCTCTGGCAGGATAAATACAGTAGGTCACAGTTGAACTGTGGATAACCCTGTGGATTATTCAAGCATTCAGTCTATTTTCCCATGACATTTCCTGTTGTAACGAGTTTCCCCAATGAAGTAAACATGACACATGTCTCCTTCTGCTTAGACATTTCCAAGGAATATCTTGAATGGTTTCTGGACTGCATGGGGGAAAAAAAAACACCCACAAAAAAACCACAAGACTAAAGAAGGGACAGCAACGATGGAAAGGCATGCACATCACAGCTGTGCAAACTCCAGAGTCTGGTAATCTACAAGGGTTCTCCTCCACGGTGGTAATCTTTGTTATGTGTTGGCGGAGTTGCTGAATCCTTTGGATAAGCCAGCCCTAAGACTGCGCCTGTGGAGGCAGGCGCTGCTGGGGTGGCCGGGAAGGGATTGGTTCAGCGGCCAACTCGTAAAGTCTGATTAAGTGATCGGCTGCCGGTGAAGTCCTTCAGTGACCTGCCTGCTATTTCTGTGTCTAAGTCATTTGTGAAACAGCCCCAGCATGTGACGCCCTTGCTGACGCATGCACACACCAACTGGGCAAGGTGGCACTGGCTTTTATCTTACAGCTAGGAAAAAAGCCTACGCACACCTATTTCCTCTCATTTGTTTCTAATCCAAGGATTGAAAATGTCACATTAGATTGGAATGGGAGCTTCATTAACAAAAAAAAAAAAAAAAAAAAAAAAAAAAAAAAAAAAAAAAAAAAAAAA